>VFSW01000799.1_pt1 | contig 46587 bp, 36 predicted proteins | sample 5358111 | NCBI WGS metagenome assembly VFSW01 (sample SAMN11554181, study PRJNA540505) | mine drainage metagenome | isolation source: sediment from site ElyBrook_90M | place: USA: Ely Copper Mine, Vershire, VT | collected 2017 | reverse complement strand
TTTCTCGGCGCCCCCCCCCCCCCCAGCCGGCTCCGGCCCAAAACATGAAGACCCGATCGATCTTCCTGACCAGCCTTGTTCTGTTTCCGGCGCTCCTTGTCCCGGATTCTCTCTTGCCGCAATCGATCGGCGGCGGAACGATTACGGGGATTGTAAAAGATCCGTCCGACGCCGCGGTGCCTGAAGCGAAGTTAACGCTTCGCAATGCAGTCACGTCTTACGAGCAATCGGTCGTCTCGGATGCGACGGGATCCTACCGGTTCAACAATGTTCCGTTGAATACCTATCAGCTGACGGTGACGGCGCCGGGTTTCTCCGCCGAAGCGAAGACGATTAACGTTTCCAGCGCCGTGCCCCTGACAACCGACGTGATCCTCACGATGGCGGAGGTTGCGACCAGCGTGAGCGTGGCGTCAACCTCCGCCACGGTTGCGAACGAACCGAACGCTCACACCGATGCCGATTCCACGATCTTTTCCAAACTGCCGTCATTCGATCCCGCGAACGGCCTGAGCAGCGTCATCAACAACAGCACGGGCGGCACGGCCGGCGACGCGAACGGTTTCTTTCATCCGCTCGGGGACCATGCCCAGGTAACCTTCATCATCGACGGCCAACCTGTCAGCGACCAGCAAAGCAAGGTGTTCTCGACTCAACTGCCGGCCAACGCGATCCAGAATCTTCAGCTGATTACCGGCGCGCCCGACGCCCAGTACGGAGACAAGTCGAGTCTGGTGGTCAACGCCACGACCAGGTCGGGACTTGGCGCCGCCAGGCCGGTTGGAACCGTTGAAACTTACTGGGGTTCTTTTGGAACCTGGGGCGAAAACGCCACCTTCGCGGCGGGCACTCCGAAGTTCGGCGAGTTTGTCGCGATCGACGGCGTCCGCACCGGCCATTTCCTCGATACGCCGGAGTTCCTGCCGATTCACGACATCGGGAACAGCGAAACCATTTTTGACCGCATGGATTACCAGCCCACCGGACGAGACGCGTTCCACTTGAATCTCTACGTGGCCCGCAACTGGTTTCAGGTGCCGAACGACTTCGACCAGCCGAGCCAGGACCAGAAACAGCGCGTGATGACCTGGAATGTAGCCCCGGGCTATCAGCACACTTTCGGCATGCAGTCTCTGCTGACGATCAACCCCTGGGTTCGCCGCGACCAGGTCAACTATTACGGCAGCCGCAATCCTCTCGCGGATAACCCGGCGGCCATCTCGCAGAACCGCTTTCTGACAAATTACGGCGTGAAAGCCGATCTGGCCGCTACCCGCGGACGCAACAGCCTGAAGTTCGGCACGCAAATTCAACAGACGCGGCTCCTCGAAAACTTCTCGATGGGCATTACCAATCCCTCGTTGAACCCGATCTGCCTTGGCCCAGGCGGCGTTCCCGAGGCCTTGCCCGGAGTGATAAACCCCGCCGCCTGCGGCTCCGCCAATCCCGTCTATTACGCCAACCCGAATCTGCTGCCTGGCCTGGTCCCATTCGATCTGACGCGAGGCGGCGCGTCCTTCGTCTTTCACGGGAACGGCAATGTAACGCAAGCGGCCTTTTACGCCACCGACCAGATCACGCTCGGCCGGCTCATTGTCAATATCGGACTGCGGCTCGACCAGTACAACGGGCTGGTGACCCAGACGAGTCCGCAACCGAGACTGGCCCTTTCTTATCTGGTGCAGAAGACCGGAACGGTCCTGCGCACCGCGTATTCGCGCACCATGGAGACTCCTTTTAACGAGAATCTGCTGCTGTCGAGCGCCACCGGCGCCGGCGGCCTCGCGCAGAATATATTCGGAGCAAAAGGGAGCGTGCCGCTGCAACCCGGCGCGCGGAACCAGTTCAACGCCGGCCTGCAACAGAAGATTACGCGCTATCTGATCTTCGACGGCGACTATTTCTGGAAATTCACCCACAACGCTTACGATTTCGACGTTCTGTTCAACACGCCCATTACGTTTCCGATTGCCTGGAATAACTCCAAAATCGACGGGATGACCGGGCGCCTCAGCTCAATCGACTATCACGGCCTTCAGGCCTACCTGACGCTCGGACATTCGCGGGCAAGGTACTTCCCGCCCGAAGTCGGAGGCCTCATCTTCCAGGGGACCGCTTCCGTGCCCGGTGTCTTCCGGATCGATCACGATCAGGCGTATCAACAGACCGCCAACCTTCGCTACCAGCATGGGAAGGATGGAGTGTGGGCCGATTTCATCTGGAGATTCGACAGCGGCCTGGTCGTCACGGGAATCCCGACCGCCCAATCCGCCCTGCGCCTGACGCCCAATCAACAGGTCGATATCGGCCTGTCGTGCAATGGCGTGGCCGCCACCGTTCCTAGTCCTTTAAGGGTGTGTGGCGGGACCATCGCTTCCACGCTGCTGACGCTGCCGGCCGCCGCGGTAGCCAACAACGATCGCAATCCGGACCGCGTGGACCCCCGCAACGTGTTCGATGTCGCTCTCGGCGCGGATAATGTGTTCCATTCGGAAACCACCAGAAAGGTCGCGCTGCGTTTCACCCTGACCAATATCACGAACAAGGTGGCGCTCTACAACTTCCTGTCGACCTTCAGCGGGACGCATTTCCTCGCGCCGCGCACGACGCAGATTGCAATCTCTTATTCGTTCTGACCGGGCGCCTGACGTTTCATTTCAAAAATCGGAATCGCTCTCCGGCATTGCGGTCTTCGCCTCATGCTTTTCCGGGATCTCCGTCATGGTCGCTTCGGTCAGCAACAGCGTGCCGGCCACGGACACCGCATTCTCCAGCGCGATCCGCACCACTTTGGCCGGATCGACGATACCCGCTTCGATCAGATCCGTATACCGGTTCAGGGCTGCGTCGAAGCCGATCGGGAGCGTCGCGTTCCTGATCCGGTCCACGACAACGCCTCCATCGACGCCGGAGTTCTCGGCGATCTGCCGGGCTGGCGTCTCCAGCGCGCGTTTCAGAATGTAAAGACCCGTGCGTTCGTCTCCTTCGCAAGCCTGCGCTTCCTTGTCCACGGCGTCGATCGCTTTGAGCAAAGCCACTCCGCCCCCCGGCACGATACCTTCTTCGATGGCGGCCTTCGCCGCGCTGATCGCGTCTTCGAACGCTTCCTTGCGGTTCTTCATCTCCGTTTCGGAAGGGGAGCCGACCCGGATCACCGCCACGCCGCCGCTCAGACGGGCCAGCCTCTCGCGCAGCTTCTCTTTGTCGTAGTCCGAAGTTGTCTCTTCGATCTGTTTCTTCAGTTCGGCGCAACGCCCGGCGATCGCTTCCTTCTTGCCCGCGCCCGCGACGATGGTGGTCGTGTCCTTGTCGACCACCACGCGGCTGGCCCGTCCCAGATCCTCAACTTTCACGTTCTCCAGCTTCGCGCCCAGTTCTTCCGCCACGAGCTGGCCGCCGGTCAGAATCGCGATGTCCTGCATCATCGATTTTCTGCGATCTCCATATCCGGGCGCTTTGACGGCGCAGCAGGAAAGCGTGCCTCTCAGCTTGTTGACCACGAGCGTAGCCAGCGCTTCCGCCTCCACGTCCTCGGAGACGATGAGCAGGGGCTGCGACTGGCGCGCAATATCCTCCAGCAACGGCAGCAGATCCTTCATGTTGGCGATCTTCTTCTCATACAGAAGAATCAGGCAGTTTTCGAGGACGACCTTCATGTCTTCCGGCGAGTTCACGAAGTAGGGCGAGATGTAGCCGCGGTCGAACTGCATCCCGTCAACGACGTCCAGCACGGTGTCGGTTGTCTTCGACTCTTCCACGGTGATGACGCCGTCGGCCCCCACCTTCTCCAGCGCATCGGCAACCATCTTCCCGATGGATTCGTCGTTATGGGCGGAGACGGCCGCCACCTGCATCCGGTCTTTATAGCCCGCGACCGGCCTCGACAGGGCATGCAGGGACTGCACGGCGGCGCGCATGCCCCGTTCGAGGCCCCGTTTCAGTTCGATCGCGCTCGCGCCCGCGGTCACGTTTCGAACTCCTTCCGAGAAGATCGAAAAAGCCAGCAATATGGACGTAGTGGTTCCATCGCCCACGGCGTCGCCGGTTTTTTCCGCCGCTTCGCGAAGCACGCGCGCGCCCAGATTCTCGACAGGTTCCCGCAATTCCAGTTCTCTCGCGATCGTGACGCCGTCGTTGCACACCAGCGGATGCCCGAATCGCTTCTCGATGAGAACGCACTTCGATTTGGGCCCCAGCGTCACCCGGACGGCATCCGCCACCGCGGCGGCGCCCCGCAGGAGCGTTTCGCGGGCCACGGAGCGGAACAGTAGCTGTTTTGCGGGCATGGCGACTCTCCTTTACTGCTGCACGGTATCGTTCCCGGCAGATTGGGATACTCCTCCGGCCTTCGGCGCGGCCGTGCGAAAGCGCAGGATCGCGGCCATTCCCGCCGCCGGCTGCAGCGCGTTCACAACACTGACTTTGCCCGCGCCGCGAATCGTTGCGAGCGCGGTCCAGTTGACAGCGGCTTCGCGCCGGTCGAACCCGGGCGCGCCGGGCGCCACGATCAACTCCTCCACCTGGCCCTCGCGCGCGGCTTCGATCGCTTCCGCGGGATCCGTGGCCAGGAGTCCGCGGCCGGCCGCTTCTTCCATTCCCGACAGGGCTGCGTCCGCCGCCCGCGCCGAGTACGCGGACATCAATACCGAAGCCTTCGCGTAAAGATCGTCCGCTCCGAATACCTCCGGACTCCCGTGGACCCCGCCCGCAAGCGCCGGCGACCACGTATTGATCTTCCGGTAAATGGCCAGCTCGCGCGTGACGCCCGCAAGAATCAGCGGCTGCGGGTCCGCGGCAAGAATCGCGTGGACGCCACGGTCGATCGCCTTGAAGAAATCATGCAGATGATCCGCCTTCACCTCATGCGCCGATGTCGTCTCGAATTGCACGCCCTTCATGCTTCCAACGGACGAGCCGGCGCTCGACCGGCCTCTCAGGCTGTGGTCGGGCTGATCGAAGCCTCCCGCTTCCGCAAGGCTCTTCGGCACCCCTTTGGGCAGCGCCACCTCGGCAAGCCCGTTGCCGGAGCCGCGGTACAACCGGACCACGTTGATACTGAGGGCCAGCAGCCAGAAATCCCGGTTGCTCAGAAGCCCCGGCAGCAACGGCAGCACCAGGAATTCCTCGCCGAAGTGGACCCTTGGCGCCAGCACGTCCGGCCAGAAGTTCACTACCGTGACATCCGGCGCGCGGAACATCGCCAGGCTGCCCTTGCGGCCCGTCCAGGCGGTGTTCGCCGCGACCTTTTCCAGCGGTTGCAGCATCTCGTCGCGTTCCGCGGGGCTGAAGCCCTTCTCCTCCAGCAACCGCCCCGCTTCCTGAATCGCGGCCACCACCCGGGTGGCGGGCTTCGTAACCTGCGAATACTCGTCCCGCAAAGGCAGGTAGATGGTCAGGCAGGGGCCGGATACGGCCGCAAGCCTTTTCAAATCGTCATGAGTCAGCATAAAAAATCTCCAGTGAACCTGTGGCCTGCAAAGCGGGTCACGAAAAACGGGAACATCCGGTCACGCCAGAACTTCGTGGCTCAGGGCGATCGAAGCCAGCTGGGGCCTCGCCAGCCGTCGAAAGTCCGCAAAGCTCATCCGGACAATGTCCCTGTGCGTCCCGATCGTGAAGGCGATGAAGTCGCCGGCAATGCCGCTGTCCACGACCACCGGCAAGGCGAGGTTGTACCAGAATGGCGGCATGGCGCCCAGTTCGCAATCGGGGAAAAGATCGGCAAGTTCCGCTTCGTCCGCAAGCCGGATAAACGACAATCCGAGCAGGAGCGCGATTTTCGGCAAGTCCACATATCGATCGGCCGGCACCACGGCGATGCCAAAGCCGGATTCGCCGAAGTACACCACCGTCTTGGCGAACTCATGCGCCGGCATTCTCTCCGCGTCGGCGGTTTCGCGCGCCGTCAGCGCCCGGGGATGAATGGAATGAGAGTAGCGAACACCCATCGAATCGAGATATTCAAGCCAACGTTTGGTTACTGACATCTGAGGCCTCCAGCCTGGCCTGTAAGCACGAACAGCGCCATGCGCCAAATCTCTGCATTCCCGGCGGAATACTCACGCGATGGCGTGGAGTCCACGCGTCGAAACTGCGCGCAAACGCGCATTGGGCTGTGTTGACGCACATCCGGGGACGTTCCTGCGGCGGGAATGCCGGGATTTCTTCGGCCAGCCAGTTGCACTGCGCAGAAGCATGAAGCGCACTTTACTGTTATTGCTCTTCCTTCTTCTTGCTTTCGCAACGGTCCTCGGGTTCATGCGCGCCAGGGCGGCGCGGATGGGGTCATCGATTTCGCCGGCGGCGGTTTCGCCGGCGCAGGTCGCGCCCGAGATCGTTTCCTTCACGGCCACGCCACGGGTCGTCAGCCCCGGACAAACGGTGACACTGGCGTGGAAAACGCGAGGGGCGCCTTCGGTGGCGATGGAATGGGGGCCGGCGCTGAATCCGGTAGCCAACATGAAGCGGCGCTCGCAGTTGCCGGCATCGGGCACGATGACGGACCAGCCGCGGCAGGACACCGTTTATGTGCTCGAATGCGAAACGGCTTCCGGGGACATGTGCATGTCGGCCAGCGCTACCGTAAGCGTGAAGTAAGTCTCAAACCAGGGCTTCCCTGCGGGCGAACTGCAACAGTTCGCGATCGGCCTCCTGCGGACGCGCGATTTTCTCATCCCGGACGATCTCTCCGTCCCGGAAATAGATATTTCGATTGGCATAGGCCGCGATATCCGGCTCGTGCGTGACGAGGATCGTCGTAATGCCCTGCCTGCGATTGAGATGCTGAAAAATCGCCATGATCTCGATGCTCGTGCGCGAATCGAGCGCTCCGGTCGGCTCATCGGCCAGAATAATCCGCGGATTGTTGACCAGCGCGCGCGCGATCGCAACGCGCTGCTGCTGGCCGCCCGACAACTGGTTCGGGTGGTGTTCGGCCCGTTCCGCGAGACCCACCGACGCCAGCGCCTCAAGCGCGCGGGCGCGAGGGTTCGCAATGGGTTTGTTTGTATACAGAAGCGGCAGTTCCACGTTCTCGATCGCGCTCGTGCGGGGCAGCAGATTGAACTGCTGAAATACGAAGCCGATTTCCCGGTTGCGGATTTCGGCCAGCCGGTCGCGGTCCAGATCCTCCACGGCGATGCCGTCGAGGCGATAGGTTCCGGATGTCGGCTTATCCAGACAACCCAGAATATTCATGAAAGTCGATTTGCCGGAACCCGACGGACCCATGATCGCCACAAAGTCACCATGTTCGATTCCGAGCGATACGTCGCGAAGCGCGGGAACCGTGAGTTCCCCGATCGCGAACGTCCTGGTCAGATGTTCGACTTCAATGATGTTACTCATAGTGCAGCGCCTCGATCGGGTCCATATACGCGGCCTTGCGCGCGGGATAGAACCCGAAGAACACGCCCACCAGCGCCGAGAAAAGAAACGCCACCAGGATCGAACCCGGGCTCACCGCCGTGGACCACTGCGCGAAATAAGAAATCAGAACGCTCACGGTAATCCCGAGCGCAATCCCGATTGCGCCGCCCACAATCGAGAGCGTCACGGCCTCCACCAGAAACTGGCTGAGGATATCGCGCGTCTTCGCGCCCACCGCCTGGCGCAGGCCGATCTCTTTCGTCCGCTCGCTCACCGAAACGAGCATGATGTTCATGATTCCGATGCCGCCCACAATCAGCGAGACCGACGCGATCGCCGCCAGCAGGATCGACATCACTCTCGCCGACGTTTCCTGCGCTTTGAAAACCTCCTCCATGTTGCGGATGGTGAAGTCGTCGTCCTCACTGGCCTGCAGGTGATGGCGCTGGCGCAGCAATGCCTTCATCTGATCCTGCACGTCCTGAGTCCTGCCTTCGCGCGCCTGCACCAGAATCGAGCCGACGGCGGCGTAGTTGGCCTGGCTGGTTCCGATCACTTTCTTCTTCGCCGTGCTGACCGGCATCAGAATCACGTCGTCCTGGTCCTGGCCCGTGGGCGACTGGCCCTTGGGCGCCAGCGTTCCAATCACCGTAAACGGGACCGTCTTGATGCGGATGCTCTGGCCCACGGGATTCTCGCCGTTGAACAGGTTGTCGACTACGGTCTTGCCCAGCAGCGCGACCCTTGCCGCCGCTTCCACATCGCTCGTCGTGAAAGCCTGGCCACGTGCGATTTCGACGTCGCGGATCTGCAGATAATCGGGAGTGGTCCCGAGCACCTGCGTGCCCCAGTTGTTGTTGCCGTAGACCGTCTGCACGCCGCCCCGGACGGCGGGCGCCGCCAGAGCGGCGGCATCGCACTCGCGCGCAATCGCACGGGCGTCGTCTTCGGTCAGAGTCTGCGCGTTGCCCGTGCCCATTCGAATACCCGAACTGGTGATGCTGCCGGAAAGCACGATGATGAGGTTGCTGCCGATCGAGGCGATCTGCGCTTTGATTCGCTCCTCGGCGCCCGACCCCACGGCCACCATTGCGATCACCGCCGCCACGCCGATTACAATGCCAAGCATGGTGAGCGCCGAGCGCATTTTGTTGATGCGCAGCGCCCGCAGGGCGATCTTCATGCTGGCGGCGATTTTTCTGGTGTTCATCTCAAACGGCCCATATCAAAATCCCAGCTTCTTTGCACCGGCGCTCGCCTTCGGCTGGGTACGGGTGGCGCCCGTGATCGCTTCCTCGCCCGCCACAAGACTGCCGCTCGTCATTTCCACAAAATTGGCGTCGCCGATTCCGGTTTTCACCGGCACTGCTTTCGGCTGCCCGTTCCGGTCCGGCACGTAGACGTTTTGCCCCGCGGCTTGTTGCCCGCGCGGGCGGAATCGCAGCGCGGCCTTCGGAATTCGCAGCGCGTTCGATACGTGGCCGGTGAAGATCGTGGCATTCGCCGTCATGCCCGGGAACAGCTTCAGGTCCGGGTTCGCCACTTCGATCACGATGTCGTAGGTGATCACGTTCTGCACGTTGATCGGCGCCTGCCGGATCTGCGCCACCCTGCCATGAAAAACCTCGCCCGGGTAAGCGTCCACCGTGAACGTAGCCGGCTGATTCAGGCGGATCGCCCCCACGTCGGCCTCATCCACGTTCGTATCCACCTGCATTTTCGTCAGGTCCTGCGCGATCAGGAAAATCACCGGCGCCTGGAACGAAGCGGCCACGGTCTGTCCCACGTCCATGTTCCGCGACTCCACGGTGCCGTCAACCGGCGCGAGGATACGGGTGTGGTCGAGATTCAGCTGCGCCTGGGCGAGAATCGCCTGGTCCTGCGCCACCACGGCCCCGGTTTGAAGAAGTTGCGTGCGCGCCACGTCCACACCCTTCCGCGCCGATTCGGCGGAAGCCTGCGCGGCTTCGATCGCGGCCTGCGCGGCCGCCACGCTCGCCACCGCCTGGTCGTAGTTGGCCTGCGCGGTATCGGCATCCTCCTGCGAGGTGCTGCCGGTTTTGACCATGACCTTTCTGCGCTCGTTCTGAGCCCGCGCCAGTTCCACGGCGCTTTGGGTCTTCACGAGGTTCGCTTTCTGGCTGACGACGCCGGCCTGCGCGCTGGCGAGATCGGATTGCGATTTGGCCAGGGTCGCCTGCGCGGTAATGACGGCGGCTTTGGCGGCGTTCAGGGTTGCGGTCGCCTGATCGACCGCTGCCTGGAACGGCGCGGGATCGATCTCCGCGACGAGTTGGCCTTTCTTTACTTTGGTATTGAAGTCGGCGTAGAGCGCGATGATGTTGCCGGAAACCTGGCTGCCCACCTGAACGGTGATCACCGCGTTCAGATTGCCCGTGGTGGTCACGGTGGAGTCGATGTCCCCGCGATCGATGCGCGCGGTCACGTACTCGGGCGGCTGGGAACGGCCCGTATAGAGAAACGCGGCGATCCCGATCGCCGCCGCAAGCGCGGATCCGGCGAGAAGCCACTTCCCGAGCGCTCGCTTCGGAGGAACGGGAGCCGGCCGAATCACCGGGGAAACTTCCGGGATCGAAACGCTGGCCATAACATAAAGGCGGAGCACGCCGATCGCCGCTCCTCCCGGCCATCTGCAATCGCGGCCGCAGGTCGACGGCTGGGTCTTATCGCGCAGCGGCCGCCCGTATTTTCACGCATTCGAATTGCCGGCAGCGCCACTTATACTGGGTAGGCCTGAATGGATCGCCGGATTATTCGCCGCATCGTTTTGCTCGCGGCCCTGCTCGTTCTCACGCTGCTTGCCGGAACCGCCGGTTTCCGGCTGATCGACGGTTATCCGCTCTTCGACGCTTTCTACATGACCCTGATCACCATTACGACGGTCGGGTATCAGGAAGTGCATCCGCTGAGCCATGCCGGGCGGATCTTCAACTCATTCCTTATCCTGTTCGGCGTCAGCGCCATGTTTTTCGCGGTCGGCGCCATGACGCAGACCATCATCGAACTCGAATTGCAGAATCCCTATGGAAAGCGCAGAAAGAAGCGGGCCATCATGCAGTTGAAGGATCACTACATCGTGTGCGGGTTTGGGCGCGTCGGACGCAATGCCGCTTTTGAACTGCAGCGGGCGGGCGCGCCTTTCGTGATCGTCGAGCGCAGCGACCAGCGGGTCGCGCGGGCGGCCGAGGCGGGTATGCTGGCCATGCAGGCCGACGCCACCCGCGATGAGAGTCTCCGAGAGGCCGGCATCGAACACGCCCTCGGCTTTATCGCCGCCCTGGCGAGCGATGCCGAAAACGTCTTCCTGATTCTCTCCGCGAAGACACTGAATCCGCGGCTGACCGTGGTCACGCGCGCTTCCGAGGAAGACGCCGAGGAAAAGCTGCGCCGCGCCGGAGCCGACACCGTGTTCTCGCCCTACAGCATGGCCGGGCATCGCCTGGCCCAGGCGCTGGTCCGGCCGCACGTGGTGCAACTTCTCGACTTCTCCAGCCAGGCCGTGGGTCTCGACGTCACCATGGAGCAGTTGCGCGTCGCCCCGGGCGCGAACCCGGTTTCGCGGAAACTGGGCGATCTGGTGCCGCGCAACGCCCGTCTGATCGTGCTCGCGATCGGTCAATCCGATGGCAAGATGATCTTCAACCCGCCCGCGGCGATGGAGATTTCCGCGGGCGACGTCCTGATCGTGATGGGTGAGCAGCCGGGCTTGCGCGCGCTGGAAAGCATTCTCACGAGTTGAAGCGCCCGCGCGCCTTATTGGCACGCCGAATGCTCTTGTTTCATATACCCGAAGGGAGGGCGTCATGCGTGGCACAGCGGTAAAATCCGTGGTCATCACACCGGATCGGAAAGCGTCCCTGGACAAGAGGCTCGCTCAGGTGCGGGAGCGGATCGGCAAGCGGGCCTTCGAACTGTATTGCGGCCGCGCGTGCGCCAATACCGCGGAGTCTGACTGGCTGGAGGCGGAACGCGAGACCGTTCTCATTCCTCTCGCCGGCATTGAGGACCGCGACGGCGATATCCGGATCACGGCGGCCGTCCCGGATGTCGATGCGGACCATTTGACCGTCGATGTTCTTCCCGGCTCGATCGTGGTCGAGGGCGAACCGGCCGGCGACCCCTCCAGGACAAGGTATTCCGTCTTTCCTCTGCACGAACGCATCGACCCCGCCGCGGTAACGGCCGAGTTCAGCAATGGCGACCTGACTGTGGTTGTCCCTAAAATCGCCGGGCCGAAAGCGGACTCAGGCCGTCCGTCGAATACACATTCCGGGGATTCCAAAGCATCCAGCCATCCGACCCGAACTCCTCCGCGGCCCTGATCTGCTCCGCGATTTCCTTCGGTCCGAACTCCCGTTTGTCGAACGCGTAGTCCCGGAACGCCTGTAGCCACGGCCGGAAATGCAGCGGAGAAAGACCCGTGCGCTGCGCGGCTTTTTCCAGCGACAGGCGCACGATTTCGTAGGGATGGGCCACTGGAATCCTGTAACCCGGTATGCCGTACTGGAAGCCCGAAGGGTAGAGCATCGGGCAGAGGTAGTCCACCAGAGGCGCGAGCCGCTCGATTCTCTGCCCGATTGAGGTGTCGTTCAGGTTCCAGGGGGTATAGCCGAAAACGTCCGCCGCCATAAACACGTTGAAAGGAATCAGCCGGCTGCGCGCTTCCCTGAAGAATCCGGTCAGCGCGTCCACCCGGTTCTGTTCGGTGTTGGCGACGGAGTAAACCACTCCCTTCGCGTCCGGGAAACGAACGTAATCGAACTGAATCTCGTCGAAACCGTTTCGCGCCGCTTCCACGGCAACGTCGATGCTGTAATCCCACGCCTCTTTCCTTGAGGGATCGACCCAGGCAAGGCCTTCCCGATCGCGCCAGAGCCGACCGGCCGGCGTCTTGACAGCGAGGTCGGGCCGCGCTTCGGCCAGCGGGTTGTCTTTGAACACCACAATGCGCGCGATCAGATACAAGCCGCGCCCGTGCAGATCCTGCACCAGGGCATGGATATCGCCAACGGTAACGATCCGGTTCGCGCCCAGCCGCGCGGCCAGAGGAATGGCGCTGCGATACGGGATCAGGCCGCGATCGCCCTTTACGTCAATCGTGAGCGCGTTGAGTCCGGCGCGCGCCGCGAGCGCCAGCGCCGGTTCCCGCAGCGGGCGCGAGCCGATTCCGTAAACGGAGAGATAGAGCGCTTTCGGGCGAAACGGCGTGAGCACGATGTCCCCCGGAGCGCCTTTGAAGCTGATCTGCCGGTATCCGGGTGCGCGCGCTCCGACGGCCCCGGTTGTCTCGGCGATCTGAAACCGGCCGTCCGGACCTGTTATAACGATTGAGTTGCCGGACGTTACGGTCGCCCCGGCAATGGGCCGGCGATTCGAGCCATCGACAGCCCGGCCTCTGAATGCCGCGTCCGCCGGCACGCCGCACAGCAACGCGGCGATGGCGATGCAGGCTCGCGTCAGCGCGTCGCCTCCGCCAGAAGTCTTTCAAAGACAGGCCCTCGTTCGGAATCGGTCATCAGGTATCGCGGGAGCGCGAGTGGCCGGTCCGAAGCCCGCGCGGGACGCCTCTCCAGCGTGAAGCCCGCGCGATATCCGGCTTGCCCTGCTTCTTCCATCAGCCAGTCGTCGTAAATTCCAAAAGGCCACGCGAGCAGATCGACCGGTTTGCCCAGCTTCCGCTCCAGAAGCGCCTTCGAGCGCCCGAGTTGCCACACAACGAAGGTCTTGTAAGCGCCACCGCCGAGCCGCCGTTTTTCGATTTTGAAGTTCGGATGCCAGTAAGTGTGCGACTCGATATCGAAGAGCCCGCTCGTCCGCAACTCGATCAACTGCCGCCACGTCATGGCCCATTTGGCGTTCGAGATTGCGGAAGGATAGATGAACAGAGTTGCGGGGAAGCCATAGCGCTTCATGCGCGGAAGCATTTCGGTATAGATGGATTCATGGCCGTCGTCCGCCGTAATCGCGACCGAGCGCGGAGGCAGCGCGGCGCCGCCCGTCAGCGAATCCACCAGTTCCCTCAGGGGGATCGCGCGATAGCCGCCCCGCCGAATCGAGGCCAGCTGGGATTCGAAGGCGCGCGTGGTGACGGTCATGCTGTCCGCAGCCGTCGGGCCGAACCGGTGATACAGCAGGATCGGCGTCGCGGCCGGCATCCGCGGCAGACAAAAGAGCGCAATCAGAGCGAGACGCAATGAGACACCGCGGAATCCCCTGCGTTTCGACGGCCAAATGAAATCTTTCAGTTGCGCGGCAACTTGTCGAGGACCGCCGCGCTCTCCTCGATCTTGTCTTCGCGGTAGAGAACGCTCGCCAGCGCCTTCATGGCGTCCACGTTATTCGGTTCGGCCTTCAGGATCTGTTTGTAAATGTCTTCGGCCGTGGGGTATTCCTTGCGTTCGGAGTACGCCTCGGCCGCCTGCATCTTCGCTTTTGTGTCCGCACCCGGGGCCAGCACAATGGGCCTGGAGGCCGGCCCGCTCGCCGCATCCGCGGCCGGAGTAGCGGCTGGAGTCGCGCCCGCCGGCTTCGTGGACCCGAACCATCTCACCGCCGCGAACACGGCCAGCGCAATGAGCACCAGCGCGGCCGCTACCCCGAACATCTTCGGCGACACGTTGCGCGATGACGATCGCGATTTGCGGCGCACCGGCCGCACGCCGGAATCGGGCTCTTCGACCGGCTCCGGCGGCGACGCCGCCAGACGTTTCGGCAGTTCCTGCGCCAGCTTGTCCACGCCGGAGATCAGCCGGCTGAGATTGTCTTCAGTGCGTTGCGAAGACTCCCCCAACAGGTTCATCGCCTCCGCCTGCTTCGACATGTCGACTTCGAGCGCCGACACGCGCTGCACCAGCTTGACCTGAATGTTCTTCACGAAAGTCTCAAGCGTGCGGACGTGGGTCTCTTCAATCTCCTGCTGTAGTTTGCTCGCCATGTTGTGGAACCGGTTCGTTACCGCTTCTTCGATCAACTTCGGCAGCCGCGCTTCCAGATCGTTGACTGTCCTTTCCAGCGCCACGGCTCTGCCGCCGGAGCGGGAATCCTGAAGAGTATCGGCAATCTGGGTACTGAGCCACCCCCGCAAATTGCTGGGCACGGGCGCATCGCCCGTCTCCATCTCCCCGATGCGGCTCTCGATGTCCTCAAGCCGGTCGAGAATCGGCCGGATACCGTCGGCCATCATGTCCAGAATTTCGTAGTCGTGTTCCCCGAGATTCTCCGTTTCCGAATCTTCGCGCAGGCGCTCGCGGAAGCCCTGCCGCCGGTCGTTATACCCGTCGCCATGCGCCCCGGAGCGGGTGTCACGGGCAGTGGTGCGAGCCTCCGGATCGTAGTCCGTTGCCCTGGTGCGCGCTGTACGCTCCGGCTTGCCGCGTGGCGTTTCCGGCGGACGCAGCGTTTCCTGAAGCAGGTGCCGATCCAGCCCGTCGCGCCGCAACTGCGGAGAGAAATACTGGCCGCCGTCCCGCACATAGGAAATGGCGTCGATCAGATGCCGGGCGGGACCGTTCTTCAGAAGGTAGGCATCGCCGCCGGCGCGCACCACCTCCCGGATGATGTCGTCGTCCGTCGAGCCCGACAGAATGACGATTTTGGTTCCAGGCGTCTCGCCGCGCACCCGCCGCACCAGTTCGATTCCGTGCAGCTTGGGAAGGTTGAGATCGACTACGGCAACGTCCGGCCGCAGGCGCCGGATCTCGCTCAGCGCCGCCTCTCCATCCTGACACTGCGCAATCACGTCGAATCGCGCCGTTCCCTGCAGCACGGCGGCAAGACCGTCGCGGCGCAACGCATCTTCGTCGGCCAGCAGAATCGTGATTTTGTCGGTTGGGGCCATCACTGCGACCGGGACGGAAGCGGGTCCGACTGCAGGTTGCGCCGGATGGCGAACCTCACCAGACCGGCAATACCATCCACTTCGAGTTTACGCATGATGTTGGCGCGGTAGGTGTCGACGGTCTTCGGGCTGAGCGCCATCGTCTTTGCAATATCCTTCGGCCGCACGCCATCCACCAGAAAAGAGAAGACTTCGAACTCGCGCTTGCTCAGAAGCGAAAGTGGATCCTGCTGCCCCACATCCTTGTCGATATCCTCCCTGCGGATCAACGGGGTCAAGTACTGGCCTCCGTCGAGCACGTACTGAATCGCCTCGAAAAGGTGCCTTGCGGGACCGTCCTTCAGCAGATAGCCGTTGGCGCCGCTGCGAAAAGCCTCGCGAATCGCGTTCCGGTCGCGGCTGATGGAAAGAACCAGAATTTTCGTCTCGGATTTGGCCGCCCGCACGCGCCGGATCGCTTCGATCCCGCTCACCCCGGACATATTCAGGTCGAGCACCGCGAAATCCGGCTTGAGCGTGAGGATCAGATCCACGGCCTCCTGGCCATCGGAGCCTTGCCCGACGATCTTCAAGTCCGGGCGCGCCTCGCAGAACGCCGCAATGCCCTCACGAACGATCCCGTGATTGTCGGCCAGCACCAGCGTGATAACCCTTGGGCTTTCCATGATCGGGCTCTCCATTATCGGGCGCCTCCGAGCGCGCCCGAATGCCGCGCAATATCTCCCGGCATCCCGGCGAGATCAGGATTCGCCTTTAGTTCGTTTTCAGGCACTTCCTATCCTTTATACCTGCCGGACCGGCGAACTCGGCGTGTTTACAGGAAAGTTCCCGTTCCTTTTGGCTCCAGTACTACTAGAACACATTGAAAAAATCTTACCTCAAAGCCGCGCGACTTTGTTCAGCCCGTTGAACGCAGCCGCTTTGTAACACTCCGCCAGCGTCGGATAGTTGAAGACCGTATCGACGAAGTAATCCATGGTTCCGCCCAAAACCATCACCGCCTGCCCGATGTGCAGCAGCTCGCAGGCCCCTTCGCCGATAATGTGCACGCCCAGCAGGAGCCGGGTCTCGCGATGGAAGATCAGCTTGAGGCGTCCCGTGGTGTCGCCCCGAATCTGGCCGCGCGCGATTTCCCGGTAATAGGCCACGCCCACTTCGTAGGGCACGTCCTCGTCCGTGAGCTGTTCTTCGGTCTTGCCGATGAACGAAATCTCCGGAATCGTGTAGATCCCGTAGGGATAGAACGCCGGGCTGGAATGCAGCGGCACGCCGAAGGCCCGGCCCGCGGCGACGCGGCCCTGTTCCATGGAAACGGAAGCGAGGCTCGGAAATCCGATCACATCGCCCACGGCGAAGATGTTCGGCTGGGTCGTCCGGAAATCGGCGTCCACCTTGATGCGCCCGCGGGAGTCCGCCTCGATGCCTGCGGCGGCAAGATCCAGTTCCTCGACATTGCCCTGCCGCCCCACCGCGTAAAGCAGTGCGTCGCCCGAGATTTTCTTCTTGCTTTGCAGTGTCGCGACCACGCCGCCTGTCGCTTCTTCCACGCTCTCCACCTCTTCGTTCAGCCGCATGGTGACGCGGCTGTCGCGCAGATGATAGGAGAGCGCTTCCACCATTTCGGAGTCCGCGAACTCGAGCAGCCGCGGGCGCTTTTCCACCAGAATCACCCGCACCCCCAGGGTGGCGAACATGCACGTGTACTCCACGCCAATCACCCCTCCGCCCACCACGATCAGGGTTCTGGGCATATCCGCCATCGCGAGAATCTGATCGCTGTCGAGGATGTTGCGCCCGTTGATCGGGATTTTGCCGGATGCCGCCGGTTTGGTGCCCGTGGCGACGATAATGAAAGGCGCTTCAATAACGGTCTTGCCGCGCGCGTTCTCCACGGCGATGTGGGTTGTATCTTCGAAACGCGCCTGGCCCATCAACATTTCCACGTTGTTGCGCGCCAGTTGCGCCTGCGTGACCTCGACCTCTGTCTTGATCACATACTGCACGCGAAACGACAGATCGGCCATCGAGATCTTTTCCTTGACCCGATAGTTCATCCCGTAGATGGCCTGGTAATGGTAACCCGAGAAGTGGATTACGGCTTCCCGCATGGTCTTGCTGGGAATCGTGCCCGTGTTGATGCAAACGCCGCCGACCACTTCGCGTTTCTCAATCAGCGCAACTTTTTTGCCCGATTTCGCCGCCTGAATGGCCGCTCTCTGGCCCGCCGGACCGGAGCCGATAACGATCAGATCGTAACATTGCATTCGCTACGAGCTATTTTCCTACACGGTTGACGGCAGTGATCGATAATAACGACGCATGGCCATTGCACTTGACGCCACCTACAGCCTCGGCAGAGCACTCTCCGGCGTGGGCGTCTATTCGAGCGAGATCCTGAACGGCCTCGCCGCCGCCGGCCCCTCCCAGCCCTGGGAATGGTTCTACCGCTCCCAGCGCTACTGGCGCGCGCGCCGTCTCCCCAAGCCTCCCAACGTGACGCGCCGGTTTCTGGCCGATTCGTGGGGCAACCGTTCGGCGGATCTTTTCCACGGCCTCAACCAGCGGCTCCCAAAGCGGCGCTTTCGCCGCCAGGTGGCCACCTTCCACGATCTTTTCGTTCTTTCCGGCGAGTACAGCACTCCGGACTTCCGCGAGCGCTTCGCCGCCCAGGCGCGGGAAGCGGCCGCCGGCGCGGACGTCATCATCGCCGTCTCGGCCTTTACCGCTTCGCAGGTGGAGAACCTCCTGGGCGTGCCTCCCGCGCGCATCCGGGTGATCCACCACGGCATCGTTTCCCATGCGATTCCCAGTCTGCCCCGTGAAAAAATCGTGCTCTCGGTCGGCGCCATCCAGGCGCGCAAAAATCAAGCCATGCTGATCCGTGCCTTCCGCGCGATGCCGGACGACTGGACGCTCGTCCTCGCGGGCTCCACCGATGGATATGCGGCGGAAGAAGCTTTGCGCGAGAGCGTGAACAGTCCCGCAGCCGGCCGCATTCGCATCACCGGATATCTGACCGGCGAAGAACTCGCCGGATGGTACGCGCGGGCGAGCATTTTCGCCTTCCCGTCGCTCGACGAAGGTTTCGGAATGCCCGTGCTGGAGGCCATGTCCGCCGGTGTTCCCGTGATCTCCGGAAACCGGTCCGCGCTGCCTGAAGTTTGCGGCGACGCCGCCGAAGGGATCGATCCTGACAGCGAAGAGGAGCTGATCTCCGCCCTGCTGCGTCTCGCGAACGATGAGGCGAGGCGCAGCGAACTCATCGCGCGCGGCTCACGCCGGGTGGAACAATTCCGCTGGGAACGCGCGGTAGAGCAAACCCTTGCGGTCTACCGCGAACTGCTCTGAATTTCTTCAAGCTTCTTTTTCTTCAAGCCTCTTCGTCAACCGTGATGCGAAGCGCTTTGAGGAACCGTTGATCCTGGGTCGTAAACCGGGTCTTCCCGGCCGTCGCCACCTCCCGCGGCTCAACGGTCATTTGTTCGTCCGAAGCGTCATCGCCTTCGTCGCGCTTGTTGAACCCGATTGTGGCTTCGAGAACAAGGAAGACATCGTAACCAGCGCGTTTGATCTCACCGATCGCCTCGGCAATGCGTTCGGAGTCGGAAAGCGAGTCGTTGATCGCATTTCCCAGGTCCTGCATCAGGCTCTTGAGCCGTTCTTCCACGTTCTGCCCCTTTCATTGGGCCCCGCCCGGTCGGGCTTCCCTGTTGATGTGATGCAACTACAGGGCCATCGGTTCCCTGACCTCTTCTTCGTACGAATATTCCCTTGATTGTACAAGCGCGGGCACGAAGGGAACAAGGCCGATCTTTGTTAGGATGAAATCGTGCCCAGCAAGCAATTGGCGCGCCATGCCGGCAAGTTCGTCAAACACGTGCTTCCGGCGGCGCTGAAGCCTGTCCATTCGCTCTGGCATGAGGTCATTGGCTTTATGTTTCTTGCGTTTGCGGGCGTCGGAGCGTGGAAAGTATTTCGTCATGCCGGCGCCATGAGCCCCATTGAACTTGTGCTCGTGGTTCCCCTTGTCATCCTCACCGCCGGGTACGGTATTTCATCGTTTCTGAAAGCCCGCCGCATTTCCCGCTCCTGAACGCATGTCAACTCCTGAAAGCGAGAAACCCGGCGAGTTTCCCTACACTCGCGGTATCTATCGCGACATGTACCGCAGCCGCCTGTGGACAATGCGCCAGTACGCCGGTTTCGGCGGCGCGGAGGAAAGCAACCGCCGTTATCGCTATCTTCTGAGCCAGGGAACCACCGGGCTTTCCGTCGCTTTCGACCTTCCCACCCAGATGGGTCTCGACCCCGATCATCCCCTCGCCGCGGGCGAAACGGGCCGGGTCGGCGTCTCCGTCGCGTCGCTTCGGGACATGCGCAAGCTGTTCGAAGGAATCAGGTTAGACGAGGTTTCCACCTCCATGACCATCAATTCCACCGCCTCCACTTTGCTCGCCTTCTACGTGCTTGCGGCGCGCGAGCAGGGCGTTGACGCGCGCAAACTGAACGGCACGATCCAGAACGACATTCTCAAGGAATACATCGCGCGCGGCACCTACATTTATCCGCCGCGCCCGGCGATGCGCATCGTCACCGACCTCCTCGCCTGGGCACGCACCGAGGTCCCGGAATGGAACACGATTTCCATATCCGGGTACCACATCCGCGAAGCCGGTTCCACCGCGGTACAGGAAGTTGCGTTCACCTTCGCCAACGCCATCGCCTACATCGAGTCGGCCATCGCCGCCGGCATGGACGTGGACTCTTTCGCCCCACGCCTGTCTTTTTTCTTCAACGCGCATTCCGATTTTTTGATGGAGATCGCCAAATTCCGGGCGGCCCGGCGCCTTTACGCAAAACTGATGCGCAACAGGTTCGGAGCGAAGAATGAACGTTCCTGCATGCTGCGTTTCCATACCCAGACCGCCGGTTCCACCCTTACCGCGCAGCAAACCGGCGTGAACGTGGTGCGCACCACCCTCGAAGCCTTGTCCGCCGTCCTCGGCGGCACCCAGTCTCTGCACACCAACGCGCGCGACGAAGCCCTCGGGCTTCCCACGGAGGACTCCGCCCAACTCGCGCTCCGCACCCAGCAGGTCATCGCCTTCGAGACCGGGATTGCCGACGTAGCGGACCCGCTCGGTGGCAGCTACTGGATCGAAGAGTTGACCGACCGGATCGAAACCGGCGCAATGGACTACATCCGCCGCATCGACGGCATGGGCGGCGCCCTGCGGGCCATCGAAACCGGGTTCATTCAGGGCGAAATCCAGAACGCGGCCTTCGAATTCCAGAAGGACATCGAAGCGGGCCGGAGGATCGTGGTCGGGGTGAACCGCTTTCAAAACGAAGCGCCGGAGAAGGTTCCGGTCTTCCGGATCGATGCCGCCAACGAGCGATCGCAGATCGAAAGCGTGCGGCAACTGCGGGCATCGCGCGACGCCGCGCAATGGCTCCGCAGTCTGGTCGAACTGGAGGCGGCCGCGCGCGGCGCGTCGAACCTGATGCCGTATATCCTCTCCGCGGCCGAGGCCGGCGCCACGGTGGGCGAGATCTCGGACGCGCTCAGACGCGTGTTTGGCGAATACCGCGACGCGATCTGATCGCGTGCGCCGATCAAAGACTCGCTTGCACTGCGCCCGCCTGCCCGTACGCCGCCATTGGCGCATAAACAAACCGGCGCTCGCGCAGACCGAACTTGTGCATCAGCCGGCCCACATGATCCTGGTTGTAACGGATTCCGAATTCCCTGTGGATGGTTGCGGCCAGACGCGAAGTGGTCCACCGGTCCGTGGAAAAACCATGGGCCGCAGCGCCTTCGAAGTAGATCTTCCGGATACCGTCCACCTGATCGGCCGCGAGACGGCTGGGCCGCCCGGTGGCGCGGCGCTTCCGCATCCCTTCGAAGCCTTTGTGGACAATGGACCGGCTCCAGCGGGACGCGGTCGTGCGGCTCACGCCATACCGGCGCGCAACCTGAGATTGAGTAACGCCGGTCAGCAGCTCCTTGGCAGCTGCGAGCCGGCGAGTTTCCATATCGTCGCGTGTCAGAGAGCTAAGCGGGGCAAGCATCCTCTCGTTTGCGCGCGGACTTTAGACCAGAGCAATCCCAGAATACACCAGGAACATGGCCCAGGTAAATTGTTTTCAGGCCGGACGCGCTTCCGGCGCGCGGACGCCCCGGATGGTCTCGATAATTCCGCGCCACTTGCGCATGGCCAGTTCAATCAGGTTCAGCAGCACCGCAAGCCCGAGCAAGCCGGGCCAGAGACGCATGGTCGAGTCGATGTACCTGCCGCCCGAATCGAACAACTGCTTCACCGATGGATTGAATCTGCCGCCGGTCGATTGCGCGATCGACTTCAGCAACTCTTCGTTCGAACCGTAATCGGAAAGTTCGGATTCCTGCCGGTACAAGCCGACTTCCGGGAACGACCGGCTCTCGTTCAACGGGCGCACGCGGAACAGGCCTTCGAGAGAACCGATGCGCAGGCGGCCGCGGTAAAGATCGGGCGAGAGGCGCACCAGATCCAGAGGATGCCGGAAATCGCCCGGGCCGATGACATACAAATCCGGCGGCGCGGCCGGTTCGGCGGCACGGTCCGAGAGATGGTAATCCACCACCAGTTCCTCATTCGCGCTGTCGTAATGGGCCACCGCTTCGCTCTCGCTGCCATGCGGCAGGAGATCGCGGAAGACGTTGGTCCACAGCCGGTCGAAACCGGGCCAGGCGAGCCAGTTCGCGGCCCAGCGGCTCTTGGCGTCGGACGAAAACACGGCCGCGCGCCCCAGCCCGTACTGCCAGCGGACCAGCAGGGGATCCGTCCCCTCCACCGAGAGAACCTCATCCGCCGTGGGCCGGGTTTCGAAGCGGACATAGCCGGAGAGATTGGGCGCGTGTTCGATATCGACCTTATCGAGAAGGTCGGAGGGGTGCTTCATTTCGGCCTTGATGGGCTTCTCGATGGCCGTGGTGCCGGTGTGCTCCTGCACGTCCTTCAGCAGGATCTGTTCCAGACCCGCGGGTTCGTTCAGGATATAGGATTTGCCTTTGGCGGTGACGGCGATCTTTTCGAGATAGGCGCGGTTCACGTCCTGCCCAAGACCGACGGTTGAGATCGTCACACGATTGGTGGCCGCGTCGCGTGCGAGCCCCAGGCTGTCGCCTTCTTCGGAAATGCCGTCGGTCAGCAGGACAATGTGTTTGTAAGCGGCGTTCACCGGCAGGATCTTGCGGTAGGCTTCCGCGAGCGCCGGGGCGATTTGCGTGCCGCCGTCGGGAACGATACCGCTGATTTCGCGCTTGATGGCCGCCTTGTTATCGGCCGGCCGGATGGGCACGGCCCAGGTGAAAGAGTTGTCGAAGATCAGGACGCCGACCTTATCGTCCGGCTTGAGATTCTCAACGACGCCGATGGCGGCGAGGCGCGCGAGTTCGATCTTCCTGCCTTCCATGGAAGACGATTTATCGATGATGAGCACGACGCAGGTGCCTTGCGGGGAGCGCGGCGGAACCAGCTTCGCGGGAAAGGTGCGGGCGAGCGCATCTTCGGGCGCGCCCTTGCGGTCGACGTAAGAGTTGCGCTCACCGGCGATCAGCAACGCGCCGCCGCCCGCCTGCACGAAATTTTCGAAACGCTGCTTGTCGGCTTCGGGCAGCCGGTCGAGATCGATGTTGTTGAAGACGACGAGTTGCGTGCCATCCAGATCGGCCGGGAGCGTTTTCGATTGCACGATATCGAAACGGTTGGCCGTCAACACATCGGCAATGTGCCCCTCGGTGCCGGGAGGATCTTCCGAGACCCACTGCACGCGGGGGCGGCGGACGGCGACGGCGTCTTCGAAACGCGATTCACCCAGCCCGATGGCTTCGATTTTGCCGGTGAGATCGATGGCGCCCGCCGCGTTCAGGCTGGTGAGGATGCGAACGCGGTTCTCGCCCGCTTCGAGCGCAATCCGGTGCCCGCCGCTCTGTTTGCCTTCGGCCGAGAGTTCCGCCGTGGCGGCCACCGCGCGCGGGGAGACGATGGTGAGATCGACCGGGAAGCGCTCGCCGGTGAACACCGCGCCGGGAATCGCCACGGCTTCTGTCTTCAGCCGCGGCTGTGGGCGCCCGGCAAGCGCGATGGCGTCGATGGGGACGCCCGATTGCTGCGCCTGCCAGGCCGCGCGCGTGACCGCTCCTTCGTTCTCGTTCCCGTCGGTCACCAGCACGATGCGATGGAGCATGCCTGCGGGGAGAGAGGCCAGCGCCTGGCGGATGGGGGCTTCCAGATTCGTGGCGCGTCCATCGACTCCGGGCGTGTGAACCAAACCGCCGGCAGCCTCCTTGTCAGTAAGCGGCCGGGGCGCGCGCGCGAAGGGAATCGCGTCGACCTGATTGCCGCCGCGGGCGCTCTCGATTTGCCGGAGAAGCCCGCTCTCGCGCGTGAGGTCCGCATCGCCGATGCTGGCCGAGGTGTCCACCAGAACAGCGAGCGCGACCTTATGTTCCCGAATGGTAATCGAGGGCTCGGCCAAAGCCAGAATCACGGCCGCGAGCATGGCCACTTTCAGGCACAGGTGGACGTGGCGAGGCTGGCGGCGCCATTCCCGGAAGAGCCACCCGAGCGGCAAAACAAGCAGCGGAAGCACCCAGAGCCGGTCGAAGGTCATGCTGCTTTCCTCAATCCCTGCTTCAGGGCGCGAATCCGCAGAGGCGAAAACCGGCCGTACAGAGCCCACTCGGTGAGCAGCACGCCCGCGCCCAGAATGGCGAGGAAGGGCCACCAGTCGCGATTGCGCCGCAGGGCGTCATTCCATGCGGGAATACCGTGGCGGACATTGGCCGGCGGGGTCCACTTCACATCCCACATTTCGGGCAGAGTGAGCGAATAGACGCGCTCGGAATTGCCCGAAATCACGCGCACGCGCGAGGCTTGTCCGGCGAAGAATTCGAGCGTCTTATCGCGCACGCTGTAAGGCAGATTGACGCCGGAATCCGTCAAAACCTGCACGCCGCTCCGGTCGGCGGCGAACGGCATGGAGACGGCGCCCGCGCTCTGGGTTCCCACATCGACGTCGCGGAACACGTCCGGGGCCACCCAGCGCAGAATGTTGGCGAGCAACAGAGGCGTGGCCAGTTCGTAGCGCATGGGGCCGGAGAAGGGGTCGAACCCCAGCATCACGTTCCGGTTCCGGCCATCCGGCGACACACTGGCGACCATGATCGGCCCTTTATCCACTTCGGCCAGACGGATCTCATCGGGCCCGGGCTGAAAGATGGAGGCGCTCTCGATCTGGACATCGCGGGCGCGCAGGCCGAGCGTGAGGGGCTGATCGGGCGTCCACCGGAGGCCTTCGGGACGGTCCACCCGCTCGCGGATCGGCGCCGGTGAGTTGTCCAAGGGAGGATCGATCCAGAGCACATTGCCCTGGGGCATAACGGCGGGACGAAACCGGTGAAGGACTACGAGTCCCGCAGGCTCCGGCCGGTATTGCGCGGTGCGCCGGAAATCGGCGACGACGCGGGAGTCGGACGCGAAGGCGGGGCGCAATTCTTCGGGACGATCCGAGTAAACGACGACGTGGAGACTGCGCAGTTCAGGCAGTTCGAGCGACGCGTAATTATCGGCCGCGAACGCATCCCTCGGATAAAGCCGCGCCTCGAGGATTCCGGCGGCGCGTGTGTGGACTTCGAAGGAGGCTTCCTTCTCCCCGCCGGGCGGGAGTTCCAGAGTGCGCGCGCCCTGCGGAACGCTGGCGAAGTTGAGCGTGACCTGGACGGGCTTGGGCTGCGTGCCGTAATTGCGCGCGCGCACGATCACGTCCCAGGCGCCCGTATCGGTAGCCGACCGCCGGGCGCCGACGCTGCGCAGACCGCTGTTGGCCACGTTGTCGTCCACGGCCAGCACGCGAAACGCGGGGATGTCGGGCAGCGACATGTTATTCAATTCGTGGGTCGAGATGCGGCCCGGACCGTCGTATACGATTTCGCCCGCGAGAGATCCGCCGCGGCGCTGCATCTGGCTCGCGAACTGGAGGCTCTGAGAGAGATTCAACGCGGTCGCGCCCGGTTGCGATTCGAGGATGGCGCGGGCGGTGTTGCGCCGGTCGAGTTCCCAGGAAGTGGCGGGGGTGGCGAGGGCATCGGCCCGCACGACCAGGACGCGATCGGCGGTGGGGACGGCGCGCAGCCAGCCGAGAGCGTTGGCGCGGGCCTGATCCATCAGGGTGAGATCGGAGCGGTTGGGAAGCGCCGCGCCCATCCAGGCGGAAGTGTCCAGCACGAGCACGTGATCGTGACGGGCGTTGCGCCGGCCGCCAAACTGGAATTGCGCGATCGCGAGCAGCAGCAACGCCATTCCCAGCAATTGCAGGAGGAGGGAAAAAGGCTGCTGGATGCGGCTGCGGCGGGTTACGGGCGCGGCCTTACCCGGTTCCACCCAGAAGCGCAGGGTCGAAACCACCTGCTTGCGGCGCGTGCGGTCGAGCAGATAGAGCGCCACGGAAAAAGCCGCAACCGTGCCGAACAGCGCGACGAACTGGCCGAGGGTCAGGTTGAGGAATTCCATCGTTAGAACGCCATGGCTTACACAAGACTCCGGGCCCGGACCATCGAGCCGAAAATAGCGTCCTCAAGCGGCATTGAAGTGGGCAAACCGGAATACTTGCCTTCGTTGCGCAACGCTACCTCTTTGATGCCGGCGGAAAAGAGATCGAACGCCTCGGTATAGCGGCGGCGCGCGTCCGCATCCACTTGTATGCGCAGACGCCCGCCGCTCTCGGCGTCGGTCAGATCGACTTCGCCGCTCCAGGGAGGGGTGCGGTCCTCATCCGACCAGAGTTGCACCAGCATCAACTCGTTGCCGTAATCGGCGAGATACTGGAGCGCCTTCTCGCAGCCGGATTCGTCGAGGAAATCCGATATGACGATGACCAGGCCCCTCTGCGGGTACTCGTTCAGAAACTGGCGCACAACGGTGAAAAAATCGGTGACGCCTCCCGGTTGCAGCGCTTCGAGGAACTCGGCGGCCAGACGGTAACGATGGCGCCCTCCGCCGGACGTCTTGCCCTCGCGCAACTGCGCGGCGAAAGGCAGGACCTGAATGGTATCCAGCCGCACCAGACCGACGTAGCAGAGCGCGGCGGCGAGTTGCCGGGCGAATTTGAATTTTTCGCCGTCGCCGGCGGCCATCGAGGCCGAGGTGTCGAGCAAGAGCCGGACCGGCACGCGCGGTTCGATCTGGAACATCTTGAGGAACATTTTGTCCAGCCGCATATAGGCGCGCCAGTTCACTGAGCGGAGGTCGTCGCCCTGGTGAAAGTGGCGGTGATCGAGAAACTCCTGGCCGCCGCCCGCGACGTGCGACCGGTTGTGCCCGCCCACAAGTCCGGCGAAGGAACGCTGCCAGCGGATGGCGAGGCGCTCCAGGCGTTCGAGAAATTCCCGGTCCAGCAGGGGCTCGTTCGGCAAAATGGGCCTCTATTAAAGCTATGCGGCGGAGGCGTGCGCGGTTACGCTCGAAACGATCGCGGTCAGGATCGCATCGGGCGTTTTGCCGTCGGCATGGGCGTCGAAGTTCAGGATAATGCGATGCCGCAGCACCGACGGCGCGAGTTCCCGGATGTCTTCGATGCTGAGATGGAAGCGCCCGCGCAGGAGCGCCAGCACGCGGCCGCATTCGACGAGCGCCTGGGCGCCGCGGGGCGAACTGCCGTAGCGGATGTAGCGGCGGGCCAAATCGTGCGCCGCCGCTTCGTCGGGCTGCGTGGCCATCACCAGTTCCACCGCGTAATCCTGCACGTGCGGCGCGATGAGCACCTCCCGGCAGACGGCGCGCAACTGAAGAACGTCGTCGCGATCGAGAACGGCGTGGACCGTGTTTTCTTCCCGGGCGATGGTTCGTTCCACAATGCGCGCCAGCTCGGAGCGCGACGGGTACGTCACCAGAATCTTCATCAGAAAGCGGTCGAGCTGCGCTTCGGGGAGCGGGTAGGTGCCCTCCATTTCGATGGGGTTCTGGGTGGCCATCACGAGGAAGGGCGATTCCAGTTCGTGGGTGACGGTGCCGCTGGTAACGGTGCGCTCCTGCATGGCTTCGAGCAGCGCGGACTGCGTTTTCGGGGTGGCGCGGTTGATTTCGTCGGCCAGTACGAGATGCGCGAAGATGGGGCCGGGCTGGAAGCGCAGCATTTTGTGGCCGCGATCGTCGGTCTCCATGATCATGCTGCCGACGATATCGGCGGGCATGAGGTCGGGCGTGAACTGAATCCGGGAATAGCGGAGGCTGAGCGCGCGGGCGAGCGTTCGCAGCAGGGTGGTCTTGCCAAGGCCGGGAACGCCTTCGAGCAGCACGTGCCCGCCGGCGAGCAGGCAGATCAGCACGCCATCGACGACGCTTTGCTGGCCGACGATGATTTTCGCGATCTCGTCGCGCACCTGATTCAGTTTGGCGACGGCCGGGCTCGCGGCTGCTTCAATTGGCATGAGATTGATTCTAGTAGATGATGCCGGCGTTTCATATTATCGCGCGAAAAACGCTGCCGGTCCGCGCCGGGCGACGTGAGAAAAACCGGTCCGCCCCGCACTGTCACGATAATGATAAGGCCGGGTATTCATCCACTGGCGCTCAAAATGCAACCGTCCGGCCACATCCGCCGAGTGCCGCTCTGGCGCAGCGTGACGCGTTTCGACGGGGCGAAGATCGCCTCCGACGTCGCGATTCGCAACAGCATCGGCATCGTGCTCCCGCTGATTGCGGGGGCCGCGCTCGGCTATCCGTCGGCCGGGGCCATCGGCGCGCTGGGGGCGCTCAATGTCTCCTACTCGGACAGCCGGGACCCCTACATTACGCGCGGCCGGAGGATGTTCGTCGCGAGCGTGCTGGTGGGGATCGCGGTTGCGGCCGGGGCGCTTTCGGGGCACGCGAACCCGACCGCCGTTCTGGCGGCGGCTTTATGGGCCTTCGCCGCGGGCATGATGGTTGTTCTCGGGACGCGCGCGGCGGATCTGGGGGTTACGACTCTGGTCACGCTGGTGGTCTTCGCCGCCAGGCCGCTGCCCCTGGCGACGGCTCTGGAATCGGGCCTGGTCGCATTCTGCGGCGGGCTGTTGCAGACCGCCCTGTCGATTGCGGTCTGGCCCCTGGGGCGTTACCGGCCCGAACGGAGGATGCTCTCTTCGCTATACCGGGCGCTTTCGAATCTGGCGGTTTCCCCGGCCGGTCCCGATAGCGCGCCGCCGGGCGCCGAGCAAATCGCCGGGACGCGGGAAGGTCTAGCCTCGCTCGCCGAGGACCACAGCGTGGAAGCCGAACGATATGTCTTCCTCCTGAGCCAGGCGGAACGCATCCGGTTGTCGCTTCTCACGCTGCGGCGGCTGCACCGGCGGATCGAGCGCGACCCCGAAGGCGGCCCGGCGAGCGCCGCGCTGGAACGGATTCTGACGATGTCGCAGGCGGCGCTGGAACTGCTGAGCGGCAGGATCCTGCGCGGTGAACCGGACGGGGCCACGCGGGGTCTCACGGAAGCGGCGCGCCAGTTTCGCGAAAACTACAGCGGCGCCTCGATTCGAGACGCCAGCCTGCAGATCGACGCTCTGGCGGGCCAGTTGCGCGCCGCCGGAAGAGTGACCGCGAGCGCCGCGCCCCGCGAAACGAAAGAGCCCTGGCGCCTGCGGTTCACCGGATGGCGGGCGCGTCTCCATGCCAACCTGTCTTTCGACTCCACCGCGTTCCGTCACGCCGTCAGGCTCGCGGTCTGTATCGGGGCGGGCGACGCGCTCGGGCGCGGCATCAGCCTGCAACGCACGTATTGGCTGCCCATGACGGTCGCCATCGTGCTGCGGCCCGACTTCACGGCCACGTTCACCCGCGGCATCCTGCGCCTCGCGGGCACAATGGCGGGGCTGCTGCTCGCCACCGGGCTGTTTCATTTCTTCAAGGGAGGCGCAGCGGGCGAAATCGTGCTGCTCGCCGGGTTTGCGTTTCTGATGCGCTGGATCGGTCCGGCGAACTATGGAATTTTCGTGACGGCGCTGAGCGCGCTGGTGGTTCTGCTGCTGGCGATCGGCGGCGTGGATCCGAAAGCGGCGATCTCGGCGCGCGCGGTGAATACGGCGATCGGCGGCGTGCTGGCGCTCGGAACCTACCGGCTGTGGCCGACGTGGGAGCGCGCTCAGGCCGGACCCGCGCTCGCTACCCTGCTCGACGCTTATCGAAACTACTTCACCGCGATCCTGAAGGCGTATGCGGGCGAACCGGGCGCCGGTCTCGATAAAACACGGTCGAAGGCCAGGGTGGCGCGCGCGAACGCGGAGGCCTTCGTGGGCCGGATTGCCGCCGAACCGGGCATTGCGCCGGAACGGACGAATCTGCTGAATGCGATGCTGGTGGCTTCGCACAGTTTTGTGCGCGCGGCGATGGCGCTCGAATCCGCGCTGTACCAGACGCCGCGCGAGCCTTTTGGGCCTGCCGCGATGGACTTCGCGCGAAAGGCCGGCGAGACGCTTCAGGCGCTTGCGGATGCCTTGCGCACGGGCGCACCGCCGGGAGAATTGCCGGATCTGCGCGCCGCGCACAATCTGCTGGAAAACCGGGAGAGCCTGGCGGGGGTTGAGATGGACCGGATTGTGACGAGCCTGAATACTTTGCGGGAGCAAATCGGGAAGCTGCCGCGCGACTGATGCGGCCGCCGGAAACTATTTCTTCTTCGCCGCCGCGTCTTTCAGGGCTTTCAGATGCGGCAGGTCGTGATCTTCCTCGTGACACGCCGCCTCGCGAAGTTCGAACTTTTCGCGCCTGATCTGAAAAGCGACCGTCCACGGCCGCGTATACACGACCGGATCGCTGACCGTCGCCGCATAGTTGAAAGTGTCGGGACCGGCGGGCGTGAAGCGTTCCACCACGTGCTCGGCGTAGCTCACAATCTCGCCACCCTCGTCGAGCCAGGTCTTGCCGTTCAGGTTGGCCGTGTCGATGACGAGAGTGTCGCCCTCCCAATAGCCCACGGAATCGCCCTGCCACAAACGCATGTTGTCGGGAAGGTGCGCGCGCGCGGCATGACTATCCGCAAACAGCGGCACGATCCTCCAGGCCACGCGTTCATGCAGGAAGACGATGTAATCGGGTGTCTGAACGATCTCGTACCCCTCCGGGATCCACATCGCCCGCGGGACGCCAGGGGGGAAACAGTGAGCCGTCGCATCGTCGTAACCGCGCTCGGTCAGGTTCCGGCTGATCTTTTCCTCAACGGCCCAGGGCTGCATCGGAAGGGTCCCGTCCGGCGGATCCACGATCAGGGCCTGCCCGCCCCGGCCGCCCCGGCCGCGTCTTTCCAACCCCTGGTTCGCGCCCCGGGAACTGGATTCGTAGAAGCCCTGCAGGTCCGGCTTGCCTTCCGGCGTCCTGCGGAGATTGGCCACCGGCGCCGGAGGAGGCGGGGCGGCCACAGCCGGGGTTGCAGGCGGAAAGGTTGCGGGCGGAAAAGCAGGCGCGGTTCCGATACCGGGATACCAGGTTCGCGGCTCGCGCGTAAACGCGCCGTTTGTCTCTTCCACTTCAGCCTGGCAGACGTATTCGAAGAGCCTCTCCCGATCCGTTCGCCGCTGCAAAGCAATGTCGATGGTCCACGGCTTCGTGAAGACTTTCGGATCCTCCACGGTCGCCTCGTATTGAATCGTGTCCGGGCCGGTCATGCGGTATCGCTCCACCACATGGAGCGCGTTGCTGTGAAAGTCCCCCGCCATGTCGAACCAGGTTTTGTCATTGATGTTGCTGACGTCCACCACCAGGGTGTCGCCCTCCCAATGACCCCGCGAATCGCCCATCCAGAAATCGGCATCGGCGGGGTGAGGAGAGCCGTCTGTATGAATCAGACGATAGTCCAGCTCCCACTCGAAGGCCATTGCAATGGCCGTTGGCGTCTGGAAAATCTGAAACGGGAAGTCCAGATACATGACTCGGGGGACGCCGGGCAAGTAGCATTTCGAAAGCGGATCGGCCGTCTGCCGATTCTGAAAGTTCTCGGCCCTCTGTTTCGCGGCCCATGGCTGATACGGGATTTGCCCGGATGTCACGACTGAGCGGCCGGCCGGCATGTTGAGGCTTGCTGCGTGATCCTGAAGATCGGCCGCCGCGCTGCCGGACGCCTGCCAGATGCCCTGCAGGTTTGGCTTGCCGTCGGCGCCGCGCGGCAAAGTCTGTTGCCGGGGGGCAGGCGTCGCCTGCGGAGCGGTAATGAACGCAATCGACAGGGCAATTGCAGCGATTGTGGCGAGACGCCGTGTGTTCATCTGGAGCTATCTCGAAATGCAGTATAGCAATTGGAAACCGCCGCCCGCATTTCGCGCCCGGCTATTCCAGGCGTGGTTATGGGCGAAACTGGACTCATGACCGCACTCAGCCGCGCCCTGGGTCTCCTGCTTCTCATTTTCCCGGCCCGATTCGCCATCGCGGCGGAACCGGCTGCCTTCAGCGACGTCACCGCTCAAACCGCTCTCCACGGTTTCCGCGCCACCGCCGTCTATCTGAACGATGCGGATCAACCCTTCGGCGCGCGCTTCGTGCACCTCAAAACCGGTTTCACCCTCGATCTTATTCAGGTGCAATCCGTCCCGCAGGCGTTCACCTGGGTCAACTCCTTCCCCGTTTCGGCCAAAGGCGAGCCGCACACCCAGGAGCATCTGCTGATGGGCAAGGGCAACATGGGCCGCGCCCTCGCCGCGAGCGAAACCATGACCCTCACCGAGTCCAACGCCTTCACCATGCAGTGGCGCACCTGTTACGACCTCAACACCAAGGCGGGGCTCCCGGTCTTTTACGACGAATTCAAGCTGCAGTTGCAGGCCCTCCTCCACCCCGACTACACCGATGAGGAAATTCGCCGCGAAGTCCGCAATTTCGGTGTCTCCGAAGACCCCGTCAGCCACAGGCTCCGCCTCGAAGAGAAGGGCACCGTATACAACGAAATGACCAGTTCCATGAACAATCCGGACTGGGCGCTCTTCCGGCAAATGTCCCTCGACATTTACGGCCCGCACCACCCGCTCGGTTACAACGCGGGCGGCGACCCTTCCGGTATTCGCGAAATGAAGCCCGCCGATATCCGGAATTTCCACGACCGCAATTACTTCCTCGGAAACATGGGCTCCATCGTTTCTCTGCCGAAAGGCGAGACCGTAGCCGCGGAACTGGCCCGGATCGACGGGATCCTCAATGCGGTCGAGCCCACGCCCGCGCGCCGCAAAGCCGCAACTGAAGACGATCTGCCCCCTCCGCAGCCCGCGCCCGCGGGTGGGATTCAGGTGGTCGATTTCCCCTTCGAAAACGAGCAGCAGCCCAGCTACATCGGGCTCGCGTGGCCGGCAGTGCGCCAGCTCGACGCGCGCCGGACGCTGCTCCTCCAGCTCTTCCTCGACAGCTTCGCGGGCGACACCAGCACCGACCTGTATCGCCTCTTCATCAACGGCAAGACCCGCCGGATGGACCTCGGGGCCGAGGGCGTTTTCGGCTATCTCAGCCAGGATCGCGGAGACCCGGTCATGATCGGCTTCACCGGCGTTGCGGCCGCGAATCTGACGGAAGCGAAGGTGAAGGAGGTTCGCGCCATCGTCATGGCGGAACTGGCGCGGATCGCGGCGCTGCCCGATGGCTCGCCGGAACTGGCCGAATTCAACGCGCTGGTTCGCGGGCGTCTGGTCGAACAACGGCGCGAACTGAGCAAACTGGTCAATTCGCCCCCCGGATTCGGAGCCCGAAACACCGGTTCGGTATGGATGGAGCAGCTCTACCGCCTCAACCGCGAACCGGGCTTTCAACGCTCCGTCACGCAGAAGCCGGATGTCGAAGCCATCGAGAAACTGCTCGCGCGGAACACGAACCTCTGGCGCGATCTTCTGCCGCTCTGGCATCTCACGGATACGGAGCCCTGGGGAATCGCCGCCCACCCGAGCGCCGCGCTGTTAAAAAAACAACAGCAGGAAAGCCTCGATCGCGCCGCCGCCGAAGCGAAGCTCCTCATGGCGGAATATAGCGTGACCGGCGAACAGGACGCGATTCGCCGCTACCGGAAGGACTACGACGCGGAAAGCGCCCGCCTCGACGAACTTTCGCGCAACGTTGCGGCGCAAAAGTTTCTGGCCACGCCGCCGCTGACTCTCGACGATAGCCTCGAATACAAGGAAACAAAACTCGCGAACGGAGTTCCTGTCGTCTCCTCCGTGTTTGACAACATGACCGGCGCCACCGCCGGCCTCGCGCTGCGGCTCGATAGCGTGCCGGAAGCGGATCTGGCACTGGTCTCCCTGCTGCCCGCGCTGCTCACCCAAACCGGCGTCATCGACAACGGCAAACCGGTCCCTTACGAAGAGATGGAGGAGCTGCTCCGCAAACAGGTGCTGAATCTCGACTCGGACTTCAGCTTCAACGTCCGTTCCAACCGCGTCGAACTGGCGGTGCACGGCGCGGGCAACGACCCTGGCGAGAGCCGCCGCGCCATCGAGTGGATGCGGCTCGTGCTCGCGCATCCCGACTGGCGCCCGGAGAATCTGCCGCGCATTCGCGATCTGGTGGAGCAATCCGTCAGCCGTCTGCGTGCCACCATGCAGGGTCCCGAAGAGAGCTGGGTCATGAACCCCGTGCTGGCCTACTGGAAACAGACGAATCCCCTCTACCTCACCACCGCGGCATTTCTGACCCGCGCCTACAACGCGGACCGCCTGCGCTGGATGCTCAAGGACACCGGGCGGGAGGACCGCACTGCGCTCGCCGCCGAAGTCCGGAAACTGGCCGGCAGCGCCACGGACCGCGCGCAGATGAATGCGGCCCTCGACAAGCTGAAGACCGCTCCCGGCGCGATGAAAGACGTGGCCGCCGACCTCGCGCAACTCCTCCCGGACCTTCCCGATTCGAGCCTTCAGGCCGACTGGCGTTTTCTCTGCGACCGGATCGCGGACGATCTTCTCGTTACGCCTGAAAAGACGCTCCAGCGTCTCGACGCCCTGCGCAGCAGTCTCCTGAATACCGGGAACGCGCGAGTCTGGGCGGTCGGCTCCGGAGCGAATCTGGCTCAATTGCACCCGGCCCTCGAAACGCTCGCAGGCGAATTGAAAAATGCGCATCCGCCCGCCGTCGCATACTCCGCGGTGCGCCGGATCGATGCGCGGCTGCGCGACCGGCAGCCCGATGCGGCAACGCCCCGGTTCGTCGGCCTGTTCGATTCCAATATGACGGGCGGCGTGATGTCCAGCATCCTTCCGTCCGCCTCCTACGATGACGCCGGCCGCGACGCGCAGCTGGATTACCTCGCCTCCAGGCTCTTCGCGGGATACGGCGCGCATGGCATCTTCACGAAGACCATCGGCGCTGGCCTGGCCTACAGCAACGGGCTCCGGGGAAGCACGCATGACGGCTACGCGGGTTATTACGCGGAACGAATGCCGGAGATTCCGCAGACGCTGCATTTCGCCATCGACGTGGTGAAAAAAGGCCCGCGCGATCCGCGGCTTCTCGAATACGCGACGGCGATGGCCTTTCAGGAATCGAACGCCGCGGGCAGCTACGAAAGCCGCGCCGCCGCCATTGCGAGCGATCTCGCCGATGGCGTGACGCCCGCGAAGGTCAGGCGATTCCGCGAGGCGATCCTCACGCTCCGCCAGGAGCCTGGCGTCGCTGACGAGATTCTCCGCCGCGTGGATACGGTTTACGGCAGATTGCTGCCCGGCTACGGCCCTTCCGCGAAAAATACCCCCGGCGCGGTCTATTACATCGTCGGTAACGACAAGCAGTTCCGCGCCATGGACGCAGACGTCCAGGCGCGCGAGGATGAGCACGTTTACAAGCTCTATCCGCGCGATTACTGGCTGATTTCGAGGTAACGATTCATTGGGCCACTCATCGCTCATCGCCGCCGGCCTGCTCGCCTGCCTCGCCATCCCGCTTGCGGGCGCCGTCAATCCGCAGCAAACCGTCCCGTCCGGCGCCACGCGGCCTCCGGTGGTGCTACTCAACGGATGGGAAACCGGTTACACGAACGCGTGTCCCGTATCCCGCAGTTCGGCGGACACCTTCGGCAATCTCGCCCAGTATCTCCTGTCGGACGGCGTGCCCGTGGTCTATTTTTTCGATAACTGCGCGAAAGACCCCAACCAGCCGATCGAAGTGCTGGCAAACGACCTCGGGAAGTTCCTGAACTCCATCACCTTCGACGACGGTACGCCGGTAACCCAGATCGACCTCGTCGCCCACAGCATGGGCGGGCTGATCGCGCGGGCCTACCTCGCCGGGCTGCAGCCAAACGGGTCCCTGAACCCGCCCGCCAATACGCTGGTGCGCGATATGGTTCTGATCGCCACACCGAACTTCGGTTCGTATGTCGCCGGGAATAACGCGAACATCATTAACGCGGGATCCCAGAGCGCCGAGCTGATCCCGGGCAGCGCGTTCTTGTGGAATCTGGCGACGTGGAACCAGCGGATCGACGATCTGAGGGGAGTGAACACGATCGCCGTCATCGGCAACGCCGGCACGTACGTCAACTACCAGACCGCCATCTCGCTCGCCAATGCCGGCGATGGAATCGTGTCGCTCACCAGCGCCTCTCTGGGCTTCGTCGCCCAACAGGCTTCCGTGACCCGCATCGTGCCGTATTGCCACGTCGATTCCTACGTGTTTACGAACCTGAACCTCGGCTACAATTGCGGCGCGCCGGGCATCGCGAACGTCACGGACACATCTCAACTGACCGGCCGGATCGTTCGCTCCTTCCTCGCGGGAACCCCGGACTGGAACTCCATCGGTTACACGCCGGCCACGGACCCCTATCTGATCCAGAACGGCGGCACGTTTTTCGGCATGGTGAACGCAGCCGGCTCATTTTATGTAAACGATTTGTTCCAGGTTATGTGGGGCAGCCTGCCGCTGCAGAATGGCGGCGACACGAACACGATTTTTTATAACGACTTCGTCGCCGGGACAGGCGACTATCAGGTCTCGAGCCAGTCCCTGGGGACAATCGATTGCGGCACGGTCACGGAGGCCATCGGCTATTTCGCGGCGGCGCGTTGCAAGCTGGCGACCGCGATCATCTCCGTCGGCCCGCTGGTCAATGGGCCGGCGCGGCTGGTGAGCGCGGGTTCCGCCATCACGATCTCGGGCTCCAGCCTTGGCTACCAGTGCAACGGCTGCGCGGTTACGGCAACGCCGGCGGGAGCGGCCGCGGGCCAAACCCTCGCGGTTTCGTCCTGGACATCGACTTCGATTACCGCGCAATTACCGGCAAACCTGACGGGCTTTCTCACCATCGCAGTGCTGGAGCCAAACAACGGCTGGAACGATTCCATCACCGTCATGGTGGCGCCTCCCGCGTCATCCCCCGCAGTCGCGGTCGCGCCGGAGAGCCTGCAATTCACGGCCACGGCGGGTGGCGACGCTCCGGCCTCGCAGTCGATTCAAATCACGAACAGCGGGACAGGCACGCTCGCATGGACCGCGACAACGAGCACATCGTGGCTGAGCCTTTCGCCGGCGTCGGGTACCGCGCCGTCCACTCTTTCGGTATCCGTCTCGATCGCGGGCCTGAGCGCGGGCGCCTTCACCGGCGCCATTCAGATCGGGCCGGTCTCGGTCCCCGTGACTCTGACGCTGGCCGCGGCGCCCGCTCTCGCCGTCACGCCGCAGACGCTCACCTTCGACTACACCTTCGGGGGAAGCGTTCCGGCCGCGCAAAGCGTATCGATAACCAACACAGGCGGGGGCACGCTCTCGTGGACGGCCTCCACCAGCGCCTTCTGGCTGGGCATTGCATCGACCTCCGGCGCCGCTCCCGCAACGCTGGCCGTCTCGGTGGACCCGTCCAATCTGGCGGCGGGAACCTATACAGGCGCCGTGCAGATCGGCGCTGCTTCCGTTGCGGTGACGCTCACCGTCCAGGGCACGCCGCCGCCCGGCACGATCGCGGGCATAGCGAACGGCGGGAGTTTTCAGCCCGGTTTCGCGTCGGCCGGCTGGGTGAGCATCTTCGGCGCGAACCTGTCCCAGACCACCTATACATGGCAAGCCGGCGATTTCATCAATGGGCAATTGCCAACTTCTCTGCACGGGGTATCGGTCACCATCGACGGCGTGCCGGCCTACGTTGAATACATCAGCCCCACGCAGATCAACGTGCTGGCGCCGGACGATGCGGCGACCGGTCCGGTTCAGGTTCAGGTCACCACCGCCGGGCAGCCGAGCAACTCGCTCGCGGCGCCGAAGCAGCCGTTTGCGCCCGCATTCTTCACCGTCGGCGGGACTGCCGCCGCCGCGGTGCATACGAACTACACTCCCGTCAACGCCTCGCAACCGGCGCATCCCGGCGAAATCGTTCAGATCTACGGAACGGGCTTCGGCCCCACCAATCCGGCCCTTCCGACCTCCCAGCTGGTCACCACGGCCGCCGTGCTGGCAAACACCGTGCAGTTCACGATAGGAGGGACGGCGGCGAACGTCGCCTGGGCCGGCTTAGTGGAGGCGGGCCTCTATCAGTTCAACGTGACGGTGCCTGCGTCTCTGCCGAATGGCGATGCCCAGGTGGTCGCCACTGTCGGCGGCGTGCAAACGCAGACCGGCGTTTCGATCGCGGTGCGGCAGTGAGCGGATTACTTCTTCCTGCCGGTATCGGGCGTATAGTGTTGTAAATCCGATTCGCCCTCCCAGCAGGCGAGTTCCAGAAGCTCATAGCCCGGCTCCTGGTTCCGCTTGAGGCATGAAAGTTCTCATACAGCATCAGCACCGCCCCTTCGGGCTGCACGATCTGAAACCCGAACGGCGCAATCACCAGCCGCGGCACGCCGGAGAGAATGCAATGGGCCTGCGGATCGTCATAGGGATGGTTCTCGATCAGATCCTTCCTCTTCGCCAGCGCCCAGGCCTGATACGGGATCTTCCCGTCCTTCGGATCGACCACGATGCTCTTGCCCGCAGGCACGCCGTACGTGCCCGGATGCTCTTCCACGTCGTAAGCCGCAATGCCGGATTGATTGCTTGCCCTCCGCTTCTTCCAGATACGCGTTGCACTCGTATTCCAGCAGTTGCGCGTTCTTCTCGCCATTCAGATACAAAGGCATCCGGATCTTCCATGGCCGGGTGTATACCTTCGGGCCCGGTGCGCGCATACTCCGACAGCACGATCGCCAGGCTGAGGGGTTTGAAAAATCTGGATCGGGTAATGCAGATACATGGTGCGCGGAACCCCTGCCAGAAAGGATCCACAATCACGCCCTTGCCCGCGAGGATGCCGAGCGACGCCTCGTGGTCTTCCAGATTGTCCGCCGCGGTATTGCGCGCCTGCCAGATGCCCTGCAAATCCGCCTTGCCGGAGGTCTGAGCCGATGCGGCTCAGCAGATCGTCATCAAGGCGGCGGCGAAGCGGAGTTTCATCTGCCGGCCTGGGGTTGAGCAGCCAGCACGCCGTCGACGATCTCCTTGAACTCGTCCGCGGTGAGCAGCCCGCGCTTCTCGATGCCTTTGTCTTTCACGCGCTTGAGCATCTCGGCGGCGGCCTCATCGTCCGTGCCCGTGATTCCCATTTGTTCGAGGTTCCAGGCGATGGAAGCCTTGCCGCTTTTCTTGCCGAGCACGATCTCGCCGCGCCGCCCGGTGAGCGCCGGATGCGTTCCGAACATGGCGAGCGGTTCCTTAACCACCAGATCCACGCCGATGCCGGACTCGCGCGTGAAGTTCCGCTCCCCGAGGATCGGCTTGTTGACCGCGGTCTCAAACCGGCTGATGCGGCTCACCAGTTCACCCAGTTCGGGCAGTTTCGCAAGGTTGTACTGGGTGTCGTACCCGTAAAGCACATGCAGCGCGACCATCAATTCCTCAAGCGCCGCGTTTCCGGTACGCTCTCCCAAGCCGTTGGCGCAGCTGTGCACGCAGTTGGCGCCCGCTTCCACGCCGGCCAGTTCCGTGGCCACGGCCATGCCGAAATCGTTGTGCGTGTGCACCTCGACCGGAAGCTTCGTCAACCCCTTCACCAGGCGCACCAGATATTTGATCGCTTCCGGCAGCGCGCAACCCATCGTATCGACCACGCCCACCGAGTCCGGATTGGAATCGAGCACGATGCGGCTCAGCAGATTCCGCAGATCCTCTTCGCGCGCGCGCGTAGTGTCGTAGGGGAAGTAAACCACGTGCAGCCCGCGGGATTTCGCATAGTTGATGACGCCCACGCTCTTCCGCAGGACGTCTTCCCAGGTCCATTTGAACTGGTACTTGAGCTTCGGGTAACCGATGGGCACTTCCACGATCACGCCATGGCAGCCGCATTCGAGAGCCTTATCGATATCCGTGTTCATGGCGCGCGCGAAGGTGTAAATACGCGCCTTCAGGCCGAGCTTGGAAATCTGGCGGATGGCCTGGAAATCCTGCTCCGACACCGCGGGCATGCCCGCTTCGATGCGCTCCACGCCCACTTCGTCCAGCTTCTCCGCGATCGCGATCTTGTCCGCGACGCTGAAGACGACGCCCGGAGTCTGTTCGCCGTCGCGCAGCGTGGCGTCGTGAATGCTCACTTTTTCCGGAAGATCGAACGTGGCCCGCACTTCGGGGACGAAGTTATAAGGACTGACCCACCACTGATTCTCGCGATAATATTTCTCTGTCATTCAGGGACTCCCATGGCCAAATGCCGCCAGAATGCGCATTGTATCATCGGCCGCTTCCGTCGATGCCGGGGCTTGCCCTGACACGGGGCTTGCCCTGACACGGGGCTTGCCCTGACGTACGGAAACCCGTACGCTTGTGTTTATGATCAGCATGAGTGCCAGCGAAGCCCGCGAGAAGCTCTATCGCCTGCTGGATGAAACGGCCGGCGGTCGCGAACCCGTGCTGATCACCGGACCGCGCTCGAACGCTGTGCTTGTCGGCGAGGAAGACTGGAACTCGATTCAGGAGACTCTGTATCTTCTCTCGGTTCCCGGCATGCGCGAATCCGTCGCCGAAGGGCTTGCCACGCCGGTAAATCGATGCGAGAAAGAACCGGGTTGGTGACGCCCTGGCAACTCGTCTTCACAAAACAGGCTCAGAAGGACGCCCGCCGTCTTGCTTCGGCGGGTCTCCGGCCGAAGGCGGAGCAACTTCTCAGCTTGATCGCTGAGGACCCGTTTCGGAAGCCGCCGCCCTTCGAGAAACTCCTCGGGGATCTGCGCGGTGCTTACTCTCGACGTATCAATATTCAACACCGTCTCGTCTATCAAATCGTCGAAGACGAGCACGTTGTCAAGGTGCTTCGCATGTGGAGCCATTACCAGTAGGCTGGTGTCTGCAACGCCTTCCATTTGACAGGCCACCAGAGTGGCGCAGTGAACGGGCCAGGGAAGTGAACTTAAATGGTGGGCTCGAGAAGACTCGAACTTCCGACCTCTTCCGTGTCAAGGAAGCGCTCTAACCAACTGAGCTACGAGCCCACAAAATCAACGGCAGGAAACCTCAGTATAGCAATCCATCGGCAATCGACCCGCCCGTAACCGAAAGGATCGTGGCCGGCGAATTCCCCTCCAGCCGGTTGTTCACGAAAATGAATGCCGGCCGCCCGTCCACGCGCGCCATCTCCAACAGGTCGCGCAGTCCGCGCCGCACCGGCTCGTTCACTTCGCGCACGCGGTCGTAAGGCGAAAACTCCCGCACGGCCTCCTCATAAGGCCGGCCCCCGCGCAGCAGCGCCCGCGCCACAATGAGGTCCGCCGTATGCGATTCCGGGATCGCCGCCTGCACGCCAATCTCCGGCATGCGCGTCCACGCGTTGTAAACATGGGCGGCCTCATGCGCGCGCAGGCACGCGAAATATTCCGGCGCCAGGAACTCCGCATTGCGGATCTCCACCGCAAACCGCCATCCCGCGGGCAATCGCGAAAGAAACGGATCGAGCGCCTTCACGAACTCCGCCGCGGACTCGAAGCCCCGCCGCAGCAGCGGTCCAAACTCGAAAATCAGCACCCCCACCTGGCGCCGGTACGGCTCCAGCGCCCGCAGGAACGCCTGCTCGAACAACGCGCCGTCAAGAAACGCGGGGTTTTCCTGCCCGGCCAGCGCCCCGTAGCGCGCATGCACTGGCCACACAGGCGTCGTAATCTGCTCCGGTACTTTGAACCCCCACCGGAACGTCTCCGGCGTTTGCCGGAACAGCTTCGCCCAGAACGCCTGCTCCGGAAACCGGTAGAACGCGAAATCGCCGCACACCGCCGGAAACACTTCCGCGTATTCGCTCAGGCAGGTCTCTTCGAACAGCCTTTTGGAAAAGCGCCCGCGCACACGGTAGCGCGATCCCGTATAGATCTGCCCCAGCCAGCCTTCGTACTTCCACGAACTGCCGCCGATGAAAATGCTCCGCGCCGCAAGCGCGCGCAACCGCTCGCGCAGCCCGTCGCGGTCGAATGCGGGCTTTTCGTCAAGTTCAAAAAGCGTGTCCAACGCGGCGCTTCAGCAGTTCTACCAGGCGCTCATGCAGCGGTAACCGAACGGGTCCGCGCCCGCTTCCAGCACGCCTCCCGGCGTCACCCGCACCAGGCACGGAGCCGAGCCGCTCGACCATTTGGAGCGCGTTCCCACTCTGTGTCCACGACTCGCCAGGTCCTGAATCACGGCCGCCGGCGTGCGGTCGTCCAGCTGCAGATCGCCCGGGTTCATCGCATGATTGTCGAAGCTCGATACCAGATGGCGGGTCTCGAAGCGCGGCGCTTCGATCGCCTGTTCCGAATTCATGTGGAACAGGATCACGTTGAACAGGATCTGCATGAGCGCCTGTTCCTGGTTGTCGCCGCCCGGCGTCGAAAGCTCAACCCACGGCGTCCCGTCCGTATGCGTCACCAGCGTCGGGCTCAAAGTCACCCGCGGACGCTTGCCGCCCGCCAGCTCATTCGGGTTGCCCGGAACCAGCAGAAAGCTCTGCGCGCGCTCGGTCAGTGGGATTCCCGTATCGCCCGCAATCACGGATGGCAGCCACGCGCCCGAAGGTGTCGCCGTAAACATGATGCCGTCCTTGTCGATCGCGTCCACGCACGTCGTGTCGTGCGCCATCAGAAATTCGTCGATTTTGGTGCGCACGATGGTCGATTCCGAAGGATGAATCCCCGGATAGCCCGCGATCTGCCCCGGCAGAAATTCGAGCGACGCCTTCTGCCCCATCAGCTTCCGCCGCTCGTCCGCATACTTCATCGAAAGCAGTTCCTCCTCGGGCACCTTCACGAATTTCGGGTCGCCGTAATACGTGTCGCGATCCGCGTAGGCCAGCTTCAGGGCTTCCACCAGCGTGTGGATATAGAGCGCCGAATTGTCCCGCATGGACGTCAGGTCGATGCCGTTCAGAATATTCAGAGCCTCGATCATCGTCGGCCCCTGGCTCCAGAACCCGGGCTTGTAGATGCGCGCGCCGTGGAACTCGGTCGAGACCGGCTCCTCCGGCGTCAGCTTGAACTCCGCCATGTCGTCGTAGCGCAGCAGGCCGTCGTGCTGGCGGCTGAATTCGTCGATCTTCTTCGCGATCTCCCCACGATAGAAGTAATCGCGCACCGCGTCGACGGCGGCCACGCGGCTCGCTCCCGCCGCCAGCGCCTTCTTCTCGGCCGCGACCATGCCGCGCAGGGTGCGGGCCAGATCGGGCTGATGGAAGATCTCGCCGGGCAGTGGCACGCGCCCGTCCGGCATGAAATGCTTGGCCGAAGTCGGCCAGAGGGTGAAGAATTCCCGGCTGGCGTTGATCGACCCGGCCCTCTGTTCGTCGATCGCCGAGCCGTCGGCCAGTTCGAGCGCGGGCTCCACCGCTTCGCTGAACGATTTCGTGCCGTAGTCCCGCAGCGCGACGAGCGAAGCCTCCGGCAGGCTCGGCACCAGCGCCGCCATGATTCCCGCCACCGGCACCATGCCCTTCAGACCGCTTTTCTCCGGCGGCTCCAGAATTTCGCCCAGTTGCAGCGGGCGTTTGCGATAGAAATCGGCGGTTGCCAGTTTCGGCATCGTGCCCACCCCGGCGATCGAGTGCACTTTGCCGTCTTTCGTGCGGATCAGAATCGGGGCCTCCCCGCCCCAGCCGACGTGCGAGTACTCGGTCGTGGCGGCCGCGAAGATGCTCGCAACCCCGGCGTCAACCGCGTTGCCGCCCGCGTAGTACATGCGCATGGCGGCGCCCGTGGCGTAACCGCTGCCGGCCGCAATGGCGCCGTGCGTGCCGCGCGCCGGAAATTGCGCCAACCGCTCGGCGGTTCGCTGCTGCGCGAACACAGCGCTGAAGAGAAATACTCCGAAGACCGTGGAAACGAGAAATGCGGGACGGATTCTCATGGTTGTCATCTCTAAGAAAGCCGGGCTTCTTTGGAACCGGCGCCTGGCCGGATGATTATAATAATGCTGGTTCCGTGCCTCAACCGCAACTTTTTCCCGCATCCGTCCCGCCGGTTCCCGCCTTCCGAACCGGAAAATGAGCCCTGCGACTATCATTGAGTATGGGGAACAAACCTCTTGTAATCCTTCCGTTGGCCTGGCTTGCCTGTGTCGCTTTTCTCCTCGCGGCCGGCAAGCCAGATGGCGCCCGCTGGTGGTCTTACGTTTCGTTCCTCGCCTCCGACAAGCTCGAAGGCCGCAACACAGGCAGCGAGGGGCACCGCCAGGCCGCCCGGTATGTGGCGTCGCAGTTCGAGCGCGACGGCCTCAAACCGGCCGGCGAACAGGGCTATATTCAGCCCGTCGAATTCAAAACCCTCCAACTCGATGAAAGCCGGTCCAGCCTGACCCTGAATGGCAGGCAACTGACTCTCGGGGAAGACGCCAACATCGGCACGCGCATCGATCCCGCCCCCTCCGTCGAAGCGGGCCTCGTGTTCGTCGGCTACGGACTGCACGTTCCGGAAAGCGATTACGACGATTTCGCCGGGCTCGATACAAAGGGAAAGATCGCCGTCTACATGGGCGGAGCGCCCGCCACGTTTTCGCCCGCGCTCGCCTCCCATTACCAATCCGGCGGCGAGCGCTGGGCGGCGTTGAAAAGCGCCGGCATGATCGGCGCAATCTCCATCGCCAACCCGAAGCACATGGATATTCCATGGTCCCGGATCGCGGCGAACCGTTTTCAGATGACCATGCAACTCGCCGCGCCCGGCATGAACGAAACCGCCGGCGAACAGATCGCCATCGCCTGGAACCCCGCCCATGCGGATGAACTTCTGGCCGGCACGGGCCACACTCTCGACGAGATTGTGGCCGCCGCCGAAGCCCGCCGCCAGTTGCCCCGCTTCCCCATCCCCGGCACGCTGAAAGTCAAAACCGCCGTGCAGCGCGGCGAGGTGGAATCGCAGAACATCGCCGCCATCTATCCCGGCTCCGACCCGAAGCTCAAAAACGAGTACGTCGCGATGTCGGCGCACATCGACCACCTCGGCGTCGGCACGCCCGTCAACGGGGACGCGATCTTCAACGGCGCGATGGACAACGCGGCGGGCGTCGCGGCCATGCTCGATATCGCGGCGCACCTGAAAGAGACCAACGCCAGACCGAAGCGTTCGATCCTGTTCGTCGCCGTCACCGGCGAGGAGAAAGGGCTCCTCGGGTCGCAATACTTCGCCGCCCGCCCCACGGTGCCCGCCGGCAGCATCGTCGCCGACATCAACACCGATGAGTTTCTGCCGCTCTACCCGCTGAAGGCCCTGACCGTCTACGGGCTGGCGGAATCCAGCCTCGGAGACGACCTTCGCGCCGTCGCGCAACCCATGGGCATCGCGCTTCAGCCCGACCCCGAGCCCGCGCGCAACGTTTTCATTCGCAGCGACCAGTACAACTTCGTGCGCCACGGCATTCCGGCTCTCATGGCGGAGATCGCCTGGCAGGGGCCGAAGGAAAAAGAGATCTACGAGCGCTGGCAGGCGGAGCGGTACCATTCCGTTTCGGACGATCTGAATCAGCCGGTCGATAAACAGGCCGCGGGCGAATACGACGAACTCATCGCCCGCCTGATCGAACGCATCGCGAATGCGGACGCGAAGCCGGCCTGGAAGCCCACCTCGTTTTTCAAGCGTTACGTAAAAGCGCAAGAGCCGCCGGGCGCGGCTGCTGGACTTGCGCGCGTTCCTTAAAAAGACTGATGCCTGACTGGAAAAACAACGGAATTCGCATCGTGCGCGCGGGCGAACTCGACACCAATACGCCGCAAACCCCCGGCATGACGCGCGCCGCCGCAATCACTCACGCGCGCGCGGGCGCGAACAAGCTCTGGGCCGGAACGGTGATCGTGGCGCCGTCCGCCCATACCGCCGCCCACCATCACGGCGAGCTGGAAACGGTGATTTACATCGTGAAGGGCCATGCCCGCTTCCGCTGGGGCGACCGTCTCGAATTCACCGAAGAGGCGGGGCCGGGCGATTTCATCTTCGTGCCGCCCTTCGTGCCGCATCAGGAGATGAATGCGCGCGCCGATGAGCCGGTCGAAGCCGTGCTGGTGCGCAGCGGGCAGGAGCCCATCGTCGTCAATCTGGACATCGCCGAAGCCTCTGAATTCCCGGTGCCGTTCCATCCGCGTCCGGACGAGAACCCGCCGGGCAACAAGCAGTGATGCTGCTTCTGCTGCTCCTCGCCGGGCTCGCCGGCGGAGCCGCGAATGCGCTCGCGGGCGGCGGCACGTTCATTGTCTTCCCGGCGCTGCTGCTCGCGGGCGTGGCCTCGGTGAAGGCGAACGCCACCGCCTCGCTTGTGCTGCTGCCCGGTGGAATCGTATCCACATGGGTCTACCGCCGCTCGCTGGCGGGCCAGCCGGTGGGCCTGATGGCGCAACTGGTAGCCATCAGCCTGGCGGGTTCGGTGGTGGGCGGCCTGCTGCTTCTGCGGACCGCGAATGCGACTTTTTCGGCCCTCGTGCCGTGGCTGCTGCTGGTGGCGGCGAGTGTGTTCACCGCCGCTCCCCGCCTGCGCAGCGCGGCGGCGCACGCGGCCGGGCACAGGTCCATGGCGGGCCTGTTCGCCGGCCAGTTCGCGATCGCGATTTACGGCGGATATTTCGGCGCCGGGATGGGCGTTCTGATGATCGCTCTCTTTCTCGCGGCGGCGAATATGAATGTCCAGTCCGCCAGCGGCATTCGCCTGATCTGCGCCACGGCGGTGAACGTTCTGGTGGTGGTGCTGTTCGCGGTGCGCGGCGCGCTCGACTGGCAGCGGGGCGTCCCGATGCTCATCGCGGGCATCGCGGGCGGGTATCTTGGCGCCAGCGTCTTCCGGCGTCTGAGCGAGAAGACGGCGCGCAACTCGATTCTCGTGTATGCCTGGGGATTGACGTTCTGGTTCTTCGGCCGCGCCTGGCTCGGCAGAGTCTAGCGGGAGTTTCCCACCCTGACGGCGCAATTCTTCCGTAAGTTATTGGCAGGAATG
>VFSW01000798.1_pt1 | contig 46595 bp, 39 predicted proteins | sample 5358111 | NCBI WGS metagenome assembly VFSW01 (sample SAMN11554181, study PRJNA540505) | mine drainage metagenome | isolation source: sediment from site ElyBrook_90M | place: USA: Ely Copper Mine, Vershire, VT | collected 2017 | reverse complement strand
CCGATTTTTGCGCAAATGGTCCTTGCCGATGAAATCAACCGCGCCACCCCCAAGACCCAGGGCGCGTTGCTTGAGGCGATGGAGGAGCGCCAGGTAACGAACGATGGGGTCAGCTATCCCCTGCCGGCGCCGTTCGTGGTCGTGGCGACCCAGAATCCGCGCCATCACGTTGGCGTCTTCCCGCTGCCGGAATCACAACTCGATCGCTTTTTGATGAGCATCCAGATGGGATACCCTGAGCGGCGCGCGGAACACGAGCTGCTGCGCGGGCGTGACCGGCGCGAGCTGTTGGGTGAGCTGCTGGCGCAATCAGATGCGGCGACACTCGCGCATTTGCAGCGGCTCGTCGCGCAAGTGCACTGCGGCGATGCATTGATCGAGTACGTGCAGGACCTCCTGGCTGCAAGCCGCGCGTCACCACGCTATGTGCATGGTCTGAGTCCGCGTGCCGGCATCGGGCTGCTGCAAAGTGCGCGCGCCTGGGCGCTGCTCGAAGGACGCGATATTGTTTTGCCGGAGGATGTACAGGCGGTCGCGCCGGCGGTGATTGGGCACCGCCTGCTGACCGCGGCCGATGGCGGTGGTGAAAATGCCTGGGCGCTGGCGGACGAACTGCTGCGCTCGGTTCCCGTTCCGTGACGATGCGCTTCGCCGGGTTGCGGCGCGCTCGCATTCGCCAGGCTTCGGTGGTACTCGGCCGGCAGAAGCTTTACATGTTGCCGACACGAAGCGGTGTGCTGTTTGCGGTCGCGGTTTTCGCGCTGCTGCTCGCGTCGGTCAATTACCAGCTCGGGCTTGGTTACCTGCTGACGTTTCTGCTTGCATGCAGCGGCGTTGTATCGATGCTATACACCCATCGCAATCTGAGCGGAATTGGCGTTTCGGCCGCACCACCTGCGCCGGTATTTGCCGGAGAGCGGGCGCATTTTGATGTCTGGTTGCGCAATAACACGGCACTTGCGCGTTTTGCGCTCGACATCGAGGATGGCATGCAACGAACCCGCATAAACCTGGCACAAGGACAGTCCGCCTGCGTTGCCGTCAATGCACCGGGGATCCGGCGCGGATATCTCGATTGCCCCGGGTTTGTGGTAGCCACGGCATTTCCTCTCGGCCTGCTGCGTTCCTGGTCACAACGCGTGGAACTGAAGCAGCGCTGCCTGATTTATCCGCGACCGGCGGACCGGTGCCTGACGGCGGCGCAAACCCAGCCTGAGGGCAGCTATGACCGCGGGCGCGGCGCGGGCGGCGATGACTTCGTCGGGCTGCGTCCGTTCCAGCCGGGAGACTCGCCGCTACGCATTAGCTGGAAGACACTGGCCCGCGGGCTCGGTCCGCAGGTCAAACAGTTCGGGAATGAAGGCGGCCGGCGGGTCTGGATCGATTGGCAGGACTTTGCTCCGGGCGCGATCGAGGAACGCTTAAGCCGGATGTGTCGCGCCGTGCTGGATGCCGAAGCTGCGGGTTTGGAGTACGGTCTGCGCCTGCCGGAACAGGTGATCGCCGCGGCAAATGGCGCGTTGCATCGGCATCGCGCCCTCGAGGCTTTGGCGCTGTACCGCGCCTGACCTTGAGTTCAGTAACAGCCATGACACCCGTCAGCGCATGCCCGGTCGATCGCCGCGGCATCAACTGGCTGCTTGCATGCGCGGTGATTGTTTGCGCGCCGCTCGCGTCGCATCTGCCGGTGTGGCTTGGCGCCGTAAGCGCATTGCTGCTGCTGCTCCGCTATGTCATTGCGCGCCGCGGTTGGCCGCTTCCGCGCCGAATCCTGCGTGTAGCGCTCACGGTGGCTTTGACTGCGGGCGTCTACCTTCGATTCGGTACGTTGCTTGGGCGCGATGCCGGCATTGCACTTCTGGTCGCAATGCTCGCGCTCAAGTTTCTCGAACTCCGCACATTGCGCGATGCCGCGCTGTGTGTGTTCCTTCTGTATTTTCTTACCCTGGGGAGTTTTCTCTTCAGCCAGTCGCTTTGGCTTGCGGCCTATCTTGGCATCGCGGTCGTGCTGTCAACGGCAACGCTTGTGCGGGTGAGTTTCCCGGAAGGACCGGGCGCTCGCGCGAGCCTGCGCCTTGCACTGGCCCTGCTGGTCAAGGCTGTGCCCCTGACGGTGGTGCTGTTTTTGTTTTTCCCGCGCATCCAGGGCGCGCTGTGGGCGTTGCCGGCCGATGCGCACGGGGCGCGCACCGGAATGACCGACACCATGAGCCCCGGCAGCATCAATGAGCTTATGCAGTCCGATGCGGTGGCCTTCCGCGTGGCCTTCCGCGGACCGCCGCCTCCGGCAAAGGATCTTTATTGGCGCAGCCTGGTGCTTTGGGACAGCAATGGGCGCATCTGGAGCCGCGGGGACGTGACGCGGCGGCAGACGCTGGCGACCGGAGATACGCCGGTGCGCTACAGCGTCACCCTCGAGGCAAGCGGTAGCCCGTGGCTCGTCAGCCTGGACTGGCCCGGCAGTGCGCCCGTCGGGGCCGAGGTTAGCGCCGGGCAGGTCCTCGAGTTCACAAGACCGGTGCGTGAACGCCTGCGCTATCGTGTGCTTTCGTATCTGCATCCGCGCTCGCGCGCTCTGTCGGCGGCGGCGCGCTCGCGCGCCGTGGCACTTCCGCCCTCAACCACTGCGCGTGTGCGCGCCCTGGCGAAAAGCTGGCGGGCGCGCGAATCGAATGCCAGCGGGGTCGTAAATGATGCGCTCGACTTTTTTCGTCGCGAGGACTTTGTGTATACGCTGGAGCCGCCCCTGCTCGGCACGAATCCAGTCGATGAGTTTCTGTTCGATACTCGCCGCGGGTTCTGTGAACACTATGCCGCGGCCTTCGTCACGCTCATGCGCGCGGCGGGTATCCCGAGCCGGGTGGTTGTAGGATATCAGGGTGGGGAATACAACCCCGGCGGCGGCTACTTTATTGTGCGCCAGTCCGATGCGCACGCCTGGGCCGAGGTGTGGCTCCCCAGTCGCGGATGGGTACGTGTCGACCCGACGGCCGCGGTAGCGCCAGAGCGCATTGAGTATGGCGAGGATGTGCTGCGGCGTCTGCTTGGGACCGGCATGCCGCTCGAGCGCTTTACACCGGCAATGCTCCGTCATGCCATTGAGCTTGGCTGGTTCGGACGGCTGGGACGGAGTGCGGGGCTTGCCTGGGACTCGGTTAACACGGCGTGGTACGAATGGGTGCTTGACTACAGCCGCTCGCGGCAGACGCAGATGCTGAAGCATCTCGGGCTTGCCCGCTGGCCACGCAGTTTTGTAACGCTCGGGGCGTTTGCAGTGATGTTGCTAGTGCTCGGAATCTATGCTTTGACGCTCGGCTTGCGCAAGCGCGAAGATCCGGTTAAGGCGGCATATCGTCGATTCTGCGCAAAGCTCGCACGCGTCGGCCTTGTGCGCACGCCCTGGGAAGGGCCGGCGGCATTTGCCGATCGCGTTACGCTGGCGCGCCCAGATCTTCGCGATGAAATCGCGGCTGTCACACGTGCGTATATCGACCTGCGCTATGGTGAAACGGGCGGCGCCGGGGCGCTACGCTCGCTGCGCCGGCGGGTGGCTGCTCTCAAACTCCGGCGTCGTCGAACCTTGCCGCGCGAGTCCTAGCGAGTCGCGCTATTTGCCGATGCAAAAGCTTGCGAAGATGCGGCCAAGAAGATCTTCGGAAGTGAATGCTCCGGTTATTTCAGCGAGCGCGCGCTGGGCTGCGCGCAGTTCCTCGGCCACGAGCTCGCCCTGGCGCATCTGCATCTGCTTGCGCGCGGCAGAAAGCGCACTGGCGGCGCGATTAAGTGCGTCGAGGTGGCGGCGTCTCGCACTGAACGTCGTCTCGCCTGCGATTTCGAATCCCATGCATGCCTTGAGATGCTCCCTTAGCACGTCGAGGCCGGCGCCGCTTTTAGCGGAGAGCGCGATTTCCGTCCCGTCTTTCACTGAACCTGCTGCGCCGGCTGCGTTGACGTAGCCCGGCTGACGCCGGGTCAAATCGATCTTGTTTCGGATCACAGTATGGGGCAGGCCCGGCGCGAGAAAGCCGCGCAACGTCGCGGCATCTTCGTCGCGACTGTCGTCGACAAGAAGCAGTACGCGATCGGCGGTTTCGATGGCGCTGCGCGCCCTGCGCACCCCTTCGGTCTCGATCTCGTCACCGCTTTCGCGCAGGCCCGCAGTATCTGCAATATGCACTGGCATCCCGTCGATATTGAGGTATTCGCGCAGGACATCGCGCGTTGTACCAGGAATCGGACTCACGATCGCACAGTCGCGCTCGACAAGCGCATTAAGCAGGCTGGATTTGCCCGCGTTCGGACGTCCGGCCAGAACTACGGTCATGCCGTCGCGCAGCAAACATCCCTGGCGCGCGGGCGCAAGCAAGGCGTTAACGTCGCGCTGAATGGCGTCACAATTCCGGATCAGCGCGACGTCGGCCAGGAAATCGATCTCCTCTTCGGGAAAATCTATGGCCGCCTCCACCTGGGTGCGCAGCAGGATAAGCGCGTCTGTCAGCGCGCGCGCGCGCTCGGAAAATTCACCCTGCAGCGAACGTAATGCGGCGCGCGCCGCGCTTGCCGCACCGCTTTCGATGAGGTCCGCCACTGCCTCGGCCTGTGCAAGATCACGCTGGCCGTTTAGCAAGGCGCGCTCGGAAAACTCGCCGGGACGCGCTGGGCGGGCGCCAAGCCCGGTCAGACGCTCCATGAGCATGTCCAGCACCACGGGACCGCCGTGCGCATGCAGCTCGAGGACATCTTCGCCGGTAAAGGAACCGGGGGCAGCAAAAAAAAGCGCGAGGCCCTGGTCAATGGCCTGTCCGCCGGCATCGCGGAAGGTACGCACTCGCGCCTGGTTCGGCTTGGGCAATGTGCCCAGAACGGCGCGCGCGAGCGCAGCAAGGTCGGGACCGGAAACACGCACGATGCCGATGCCGCCGCGACCGGGCGGTGTGGCGATCGCTGCGATCGTATCCCCGCTGGATCGGGCGCGCGGAGAGCTATCCATGGCGGAGAGCGATTATCTGGCCCGGTTGCGGGCCTCAAACTGGTGTGTGATCCACCACTGCTGGGCAATCGAAAGGATATTCTGGACAACCCAGTAGAGCACGAGTCCTGCCGGAAAGAACGCGAAAAAGAAGGTAAACAGCACCGGCATCGCCATCATGATCTTGCGCTGCATGGGGTCGGTCATCTGCGGGCTGATCAGCTGCTGCGTCAGCATGGACACACCCATAATGACGGGCAGGATGAAATAGGGGTCTGATGCCGACAGGTCGTGGATCCACAGGATGAACGGCGCCTGACGCAACTCGACTGTTTCGAGCAGCACCCAGTAGAGGGAAATGAACACCGGTATCTGAACAGCGATGGGCAGGCATCCGCCAAGCGGATTGATCTTCTCGGTTTTGTAGATCTCCATCATTGCCTTGCTCATCTTTTCGCGGTCATCGCCGTAACGCTCTTTGAGGCTGGCGAGCTTCGGCTGGACACGACGCAGATGCGCCATGGAACGGTAGCTTGTGGCTGACAGCGGGTAAAAAATGAGCTTGATAAGCACGGTCAATAGGATGATTGACCAGCCCCAGTTGCCGACCCAGCCGTGGATGTAGGCAAGCAACCAGTACAGCGGTGCGGCTATGAACGTGAGCCAGCCATAATCGACTGTCAATACCAGGCCAGGGGCGACCTGTTTCAGGCGCGCCTGTTCGGTCGGACCGGCATAGAGACGGGCGCCAAGCTTCGCGCTGCTGCCCGGGGCAATGGTTGCGGGGGTCAGAGTCTTATAGCCCACAACGTACTCGTCCGGTCCGCCGACCTCGGTGTAGAACTGGGTGGGTGTGGTGCTGGGTGGAACCCAGGCGCCGACGAAGTAATGCTCGAGAATTGCCACCCAGCCGCCGGTTACGTTCATGGCAAGCGGTTTTTCAGCCATGCGGGTGAAGGGGATCTTCTCGTATTTCTTTTCCGGGCTATAGACAGCCGCGCCGACGTAGCTTGGCGCAACTCCGAACAGATGATGAGGCGGCTCCGTGTAGCTGCGCCGGATCTGGGCGTAGAGATAGGCGTTCTGTGCGACTTTGCCGCCGTTGCTGATTGCGTAGCTCACGTCGACGACGTAGCTGTTGCGATGGAAGGTGTAGGTCTTGGTGACGCGCAATCCCTGCGGGCCGGTCCAGGTAAGCGGAATCTCGACGCTTGTCTGGCCGGGTTCGAGCGTGTATTGCGTCGCGGTTGCCTGATAGAGGGAATTTTGGTTCGGCCACTCGCCGCTGCGTCCGATTAGACCGGACTGCACGAAAAACAGGTAATTGCCGCGATCCCGCAACATCTCGAAGGGTTTGTCAGGGTCATTGACCTTGATCGGATAACTGCGCAAATAGAGTTGGCGCAGGTCGCCACCGCTGGTGTCGATCTCGGCCGTAAGGAGGTCGGTTGTGATGTGTATGCGCTGCCCGCTTTCGGGAATGGCGCTGGCGCTGCCCGCGGCTTTCGGAACTGTGCCCGGGGCAGCCGGAACAGCCGGCACGACTTGCGCGCTGCTTGTGGTCGGGACGCTGACCTGGGCCGGCTGATGGTCCTTTTCCCAGGCCTGCCACAGCAGCAGCAGGATCACAGACATTGCGACAAAAAGAGCGAGGCGCTGGTTATCCATGGTGTCGCGGTTGTCCTTTCGGGTGGATTGACGGGCATGGGGGCACCGGGTCGATGCCGCCGGGGTGCCAGGGATTGCATCTGAGTACGCGCCGGATACCGAGCCATGCTCCCTTGAGGGCACCGTGGATCTGGAGCGCCTCGATGGTGTAGGTTGAGCAGCTCGGATAGAAGCGGCATTGGTCGCCAAGCAGCGGGCTGACTGCGTAACGATACATTCGGATCAGGAGGATGAGGATTTGCTGCATGTCTGCGAAACGTGCTCCCAGTGCCGTTGCAAGGATGCGCGCAGCGCGGGTCGGGTCTCGGCGGCGGCTGGGGGTCGGGCGACGACCACTAGATCGACGGCGGGGATCTGGCCCCGGTGAGTCCGAAATGACTCGCGTACCTGGCGTTTGATCACGTTGCGCACGACCGACCTGGTTGACACCTTGCGGGCAACAGTGATGCCGATACGCGGGTGTCCGAATTCGTTAGGTACAACATAAACGGTGAACAGCTGGTCTGCATGTCGACGCCCGCTTCGGAGAACCCGCCCGAAACCCGCGCTCGCTAGCAAGCGGAAGGATTTCGGGAACCTCCGACCGGACGCGCTAGCGGTGATCAGGCGCTTAGCCGCGCCCGCCCGCGTGCACGACGCGCGTTGATGACGGCACGGCCGCCGGCCGTGCTCATGCGGGCACGGAAGCCGTGGGTGCGTTTGCGTTTCAGCACGCTGGGTTGGTAAGTTCTCTTCATCGCGTATCGCCTGCCGGGTTGGGTTTCGGAAAACCGTTGTTCTGCAAAGGGCGGCAAAGTTACTGCCTTTCGTGCGTCACGTCAACCGCTTAAATTGGCAGCCCGGGCCGGACAGTTTGGTGTCTGCTTGTGGATATGGCGGCGGTGAGACGTTAGACTTGCCGGTCCCTGAGGATAATCTTGAAGACACGCGCCGTGGGATCAAACGTGGGACAGTCGGTATTGTGGAGAAAATGCCTGGAGCGCCTTGAAGAGGAGCTTTCGCCCCAGCAATTCAATACCTGGATTCGCCCGTTGCAGGCGGTACGCGAACAGCGCGCCTTGCGTTTATTCGCACCTAACCGGTTTGTGATGGATTGGGTAAAGGAGCGGTTCATTCAGCGGATTGCGGAACTTGCGGTCGAGTATGACCAGCGCGAAATGGATGTAGTGATCGAGGTCGGCGCGCAAGCCGCGGGCGACGAGGCCAACCGCGGACCACGGGTGAACGGCATCGAGCGGGCAGCCGGGTTGAAAAAGCCGGTGGTGGTGCCCGGACGCCTGAATCCGGATTTTACATTCGACACCCATGTGGAAGGAAAATCGAACCAGCTTGCGCGTGCTGCCGCGCGTCAGGTTGGGGAAAATCCGGGCGGTGCATATAACCCGTTATTCATCTACGGCGGCGTGGGTTTGGGGAAAACCCATCTCATGCATGCTGCGGGTCATTTGATGATTGAACGTACGCCGGAGGCGCGTGTTGCGTATGTTCACTCCGAGCGTTTCGTGGCGGATATGGTGAAGGCTCTTCAACATAACGCCATTAATGAATTCAAGAAACATTACCGGACTCTGGATGCGCTGTTGATCGACGATATTCAGTTTTTTGTCGGCAAGGAACGATCTCAGGAGGAATTCTTTCATACCTTCAACAACCTGTTGGAGGGGCAGCGCCAGGTTATCATTACGGCCGATCGCTTTCCGAAGGAACTTGTGGGCGTTGAGGAGCGGCTGATTTCGCGTTTCGGCAGTGGATTGACGGTGTCGATCGACCCGCCTGAACTCGAAACCCGGGTTGCAATTCTGATGAAGAAGGCGCAGCAGGAGGCGATTCCTTTGCCTGAGGAAGTCGCCTTCTTTGTGGCAAAACGGGTTCGGTCAAATGTTCGCGAACTCGAGGGTGCCCTGCGGCGTGTAATAGCTGGCGCGCGCTTCACCGGGCAGCCAATCAGTATCGAGTTGGCGAGTGAGAGCCTGAAGGATTTGCTTGCGTTTCATGAGCGCCTGGTCACGATTAACAATATCCAGAAGATGGTTGCGGAATATTACAAGATCCGGGTGTCGGATCTGCATTCGAAGAGCCGTGCCCGACAGGTGGCACGGCCGCGGCAGCTCGCAATGGCGCTGGCAAAAGAGCTCACAAACCACAGTCTGCCTGAGATCGGTGATGCGTTCGGCGGCCGCGATCATACGACGGTGATCCATGCCTGTCGCAAGATCACAGAACTTGCGCAAAGTGACGTCCGCATCAAAGAGGATTACGGTAATCTGTTACGTATATTGACCACCTGAATTAGGCAGCGATAGCTTGTGGATAACTTGCCGGAGAAAAGGCCAGGGCGGCGGAAGAAAGAAGTTATCCACATTTGCCAAGGTGCCTCTCACAGGTGCGCAGGACTGATATGCACAGGGTTTGATGTTCTGTAAGTTTTTGTTTTAAAGTGCAATTAATGGCTTAGCCACAGCATTGGGATGCCCTTATTATTGTTATTATGAAGTTTAATTTAATTAAAACCCTTTACTGTAAATATTTGGATAAATGGCGATGCAGATCACAATACAAAGGGAAGACTTCCTGAAATTGCTGGGTTTGGTTGCCGGGGTTGTTGAACGGCGGCAAACTCTCCCGATATTGTCGAACGTGCTGCTGCGTCAGGCGGACGGACTGTTGACAGTAACGGGCACTGATCTTGAGGTAGAGGTTATTGTAAAAACCCAGGCAAGCAAGGGTGAGGGTGGAGAGTTTACTGTCCCAGCACGCAAGCTGCTCGATATCTGCCGGGCTTTGCCTTCACAGGCGATGATTGAATTGCGGCAGGACAAGGGTAAGGCAGTGATTAAATCAGGACGGAGCCGGTTTACTCTGTTGGCCATGCCGGCGGGTGATTTCCCGAATCTGGAAACGACTCAATGGGAGTGGGCATTTACTTTACCTCAAGGGTCGCTGCGGAGATTGCTCGAGAAAACGCAGTTTTGTATGGCACAGCAGGATGTTCGGTATTACCTGAACGGACTGCTCCTGGAGTTATCTGGTGAGAGATTGCGGGCGGTGGCGACAGACGGGCACCGTATGGCGCTAAGCGAGGTTAAACTCAAGCAGGCGTTTGTGGGCGAGCGTCAGGGCATTATTCCGCGAAAAGGGGTGCTTGAACTTGCTCGTTGCCTTGAAGAATCGGAGGCTGATGTGGAGGTAAAAGGTGGAACGAACCATATTCGCGTCGTCATGAAAGATCTGACATTTACCTCGAAGCTGATTGATGGGCGGTTCCCGGATTACGATAAGGTGATTCCGCAGAATCAGCACACGCGAGTGCGGATTGGGCGGGATGTTTTTCGGGAAACATTGGGGCGGGCGGCGATCCTGTCGAATGAGAAGTATCGGGGTGTGCGTTTCGCTCTGACGCCGGGGCTTTTGACGCTGACGGCGCATAATCCGGAACAGGAGGAGGCGCAGGAGGAATTGGCAGTTGAGTATGCAGGGAACGAACTCGATATCGGGTTTAACGTGAACTATATCGCCGAGGCTGTCGGTGCCTTGGAGTCTACAGAGGTGGAGTTCGGTCTGAGCGATGCGAATAGCAGCTGTACCCTGGTATCGCCGGGAGATCGCAGCAGTCAGTATGTAGTCATGCCGATGCGTCTCTAGCCTCGGTATCGGGATCGGCGCTGACGGGGTATGGTGCTGACGCGGCTTGAGGTTCATAACATCCGGCTTCTCGGGAATGTGATTATCGAGCCGGGGGCGGGTCTCAATCTTATTCAGGGTCGTAACGCGAGCGGCAAGACAAGCTTGCTCGAAGCCATCCATCTTCTCAGCACTGGGCGATCTTTTCGCACGAAACAGCTGAGTCAGCTTGTACAGAAGGGGGCGGACGGCTTTGTGGTATCCGGCCAAACCAACCAGGAAGGTGAGTGGACCCGGATAGGATTGCAGTATGACGGGCGAAACAGAACGATTCACCTGGGTGGATCGCGGGTGACAAGCGCCGCAGCGCTGGCATTGGCTGTCCCACTTCAGACGATTACCGCAGATACGCATCATGAGTTTATGCGAACCAGCGTCTATCGGCGTGGGGTGCTGGATTGGTGGTTGTTCCACGTGGAACCAGATTTCTATTTCCAATGGTCGTGTTATCAGCGTTTGATTAACCAGCGCAATGCCGCATTGCGCGCCAGGCTTCCTCAGGCCGCGCGCTATGTCTGGGACGAGGAGTTGGCGGCGAGTGGCGAGCGCTTGAACGAGTGGCGAGCGGGTTTTGTCGAGCACTGGCGGGGCGAATTTGCCGGGATCGCGCAACGTCTCTTGGGGCACCCTGGGGCACGGTTGACGTATCAACGGGGATGGTCTGACGACCTTTCTCTCCTGGAGCAATTGCGCAGTGATCGCGTCCAGGATGAGCTTCGTGGCTATACCCGCTCCGGACCCCATCGCGCGGACCTAGGCCTTGTCTTCGATGATGAGGTAGCACGTAACAGCGCCTCTCATGGACAGCAAAAGATTCTGATTGTGGCACTGCGCCTCGCTCAGGTTCATCTTTTCATGCAACGAACCGGTCGATGTTGCATCCTTTTGGCGGACGACGTCGGCGCAGAGCTTGATGATGAACATCGGGCGCGGGTCATGGATGCGCTGAGGGATCTCGGTAGCCAGGTTTTTGTGACGGCGATCGAGGCATACGACGCGCCGGTCATTAACGATAGAGTTCGCGTGTTCCACGTGGAACAAGGATGCTTGGCGGTCGCCAAAATTCCCGCTTTCGACCGAAATAGATCGCTGCTGACTCCAGCGAAGATGGTAGAATAGGTGTCTTAATTACAGGCTCGTCCATGGAAAATAAACCGGTCTACGATTCCACCAGCATTCAGGTCCTGAAAGGCCTCGACGCAGTCCGAAAACGCCCCGGGATGTATATTGGGGATACCGATGACGGCACCGGCCTTCATCACATGGTCTTCGAAGTTGTCGATAATTCGATCGACGAAGCCCTTGCTGGTTACTGTACGCAAATTCAGGTCACGCTCCACACAGATGGTTCGGTGACGGTGTCCGACAATGGCCGGGGAATCCCTACGGGCATTATTCCGGAAGAGGGTCGTTCGGCAGCGGAAGTGATTATGACGGTGCTGCATTCTGGCGGGAAATTCGACCAAAACTCGTACAAGGTTTCGGGTGGACTCCATGGTGTTGGCATATCTGTGGTTAATGCCCTGTCCGAATCACTGGACCTTACCATCCGCCGCGAAGGAAAAATCCACTACCAAAAATATCTCCTGGGTGAACCGGTCGAGCCGCTGAAGGTGATTGGTTCCGCGGAAGAAACCGGCACCGCGATCCACTTCGTTCCGAGCCCAAAGATCTTCACAGACACGGTTCTGCATTACGAGTTGCTGGCAAAACGCCTGCGCGAACTGTCTTTCCTCAATTCCGGGGTCAGGATTGTTTTACGCGACGACCGGGATCTCAAAGAGGATGTCTTCGAATATCAAGGTGGCATCGCGGCGTTTGTCCGGCATCTCAACCGAAACAAGACCCCGTTGCACGAAAAGGTCATCTATATTGCGGCGGAAAAGGACGGGCTGTCGACCGAGCTCGCCATGCAATGGAATGATTCGTACCAGGAAAACATTTTCTGCTACACCAACAACATTCCACAGCGCGACGGCGGCACTCACCTGGCGGGCTTGCGCGCGGCAATGACCCGGACGCTCAATCAGCACATTGAAAATCTGAATCTGGCCAAAAAAGACAAGATCGCCACAACCGGCGACGATGCACGCGAAGGTCTGACCGCGGTCTTATCTGTCAAAGTCTCGGATCCCAAGTTCTCCTCGCAAACCAAGGACAAACTTGTGTCTTCCGAGGTCAAGGGGATTGTTGAATCTATTGTCAACGAGCGGCTCAGCGAGTTTCTCCAGGAAAATCCGGGAGACGCCCGCATTATTGCCGCCAAAATTCTTGATGCCGCGCGGGCACGCGAAGCGGCACGCAAGGCGCGCGAAATGACCCGCCGAAAAGGCGCGCTGGACATTGCTGGGTTGCCGGGAAAGCTTGCCGACTGCCAGGAGCGTGATCCGACGTTGTGCGAACTCTACCTTGTCGAGGGCGATTCCGCCGGCGGCTCCGCAAAACAGGCGCGCGACCGACGCTTCCAGGCCATTCTGCCGCTCAAGGGCAAGATCCTCAATGTTGAGCGGGCACGCTTCGACAAAATGCTCGCTTCCGCCGAAGTGGGAACCCTGATAACGGCGCTCGGCACCGGAATCGGCAAGGATGATTTTAATATCAATAAGTTACGATATCACCGCATCATTATCATGACTGACGCCGATGTGGACGGCTCGCATATCCGCACGCTGCTGCTGACATTTTTCTATCGCCAGATGGCCGAGCTGCTCGCCGGTGGCCACATCTACATTGCCCAGCCGCCGCTTTATAAAGTGAAACGCGGCAAGCAGGAGCGCTACCTTAAAGACGACAGCGAGTTGCAATCACACCTCCTCGAAGCGGCTCTGGACGGCGCAGTTCTATCTCCAGCGCCGGGCCTGCCCGCCATCGAGGGCGAGCGCCTGACGGCTCTGTGCACCAATTATCTCGTTGTCGAAACCACGATCAAGCGTCTCTCGCGCCGCTACGACGCCAAGCTGTTGCGCAAGCTGGTTGATCTGCCGACGCTCACCGCGGACGACCTTAATCAGGCAACGAAAATCCAGGGATTCGCGAAAAGACTTCAGGCATTGCTGGGAGTCGAGCAAAACGGCGCACGCTACGATACCAGCGCTGGCCCGAGCGCGCTGACCGGCAGCCATGAAATTCTGGTTACCCGCAGCGAGCACGGAACGATCAGCAGCAGCCGGATCGATGCCGAATTCATCAGCTCCGGTGAGTACCGCAGCATACGTGCCCTGGGCGATCAGCTGGAAGGTCTGTTAAGTGCTGGCGCAAGTATTCAGCGCGCTGACCGCTCGCAGTCGGTGGCAACTTTTGATGAGGTCATCTCCTGGCTTATGGACGAGGCGCGCCGCGGACAGACCATCCAGCGCTACAAGGGTCTCGGCGAGATGAATCCGGAACAGCTGTGGGAGACGACGATGGAACCGACAACTCGGCGCCTGCTCAAGGTCAATATCGAAGACGGCGTCGCCGCCGACGAAATATTTACAACCCTAATGGGCGAGCAGGTGGAACCGCGCCGCGAGTTCATCGAAAAAAACGCACTCGCGGTTTCCAATCTGGATATCTAGGCCGTCTGAAACCTCGGTTCGCCGGAAACGGCCAGCTGTATCCGGCCGCCAAAAGGATTCTCGCATTTCCTTTCGCTACGCTTCGGTCCGATGCCCGGAACTCACAAAGCGAGTTCCCGCAGGCTCACTCCGCAGCAGCAGCGCGGGCACGCGCAATTCGTTCGGCTGTCAGCGGATGGCTTGAGAGGAAGCTGAAATTGCCCCCCGCACCGCCACCCTGTTTCGCGAGGCGCTCCATCAAATCAGCAAATGCGTTTGACGAGATCCCTTTCTGCTTCAACAGCCTGAAGGCATAGTCGTCTGCCTCGGTCTCGAAGCTGCGCGAATACTTCGCTTGCAGCAATGCCACTGGCAATCCGGCGACCGCACTGCTAAGTGATGCCGCATCGGATGTAATGGTTGCCGCCAGCACTGCTGTTGCCGACCCCTCCAGCAACTTGCGCATGGTATGCCGAAGCTCGACATGCCCGATTTCATGGGCAAGAACCGCCAGCACCTCATCCTCAGTATGTGCAAGCTCGATCATCTGATCTGTGATCACGATCGTTCCACCAGGCAGGGCAAATGCGTTAGGTCCAACCATCGGCGCATTGCGGAATTCCAGCTTGAGGTCGGCCTGCATCGGCAGACCCTGGCGCAACGAATTAAAGCCGTCGCTAATACTGTCCCGGGTCTCGCGCGGCAGGCCGCTCGCAAGCAGCACATGGTTCCTGTCGAGCCAGGTCAGAACCTGCTCTCCAATGACGCGCTCAGTCTGAATCGGAATACGCGGCGCCACATAGTCCGCCGCCGCCGGCAGGCCGTAGCGGTAACCCGACACCATGAGGGCGACTGTAATCCCCACGCTGACGAGCGCTACACCAAAGCGCCGCTCGAGCCACGCAACCACCCCCTCCGCCGTGTTCTCCTGCGCCAGGCGATTGAGCAGGGGACTGTCCGGGCATTGCAGCTGACCACCGTTGGGCAGCCGAATAAAGCGGTCCGCCCGGCCAATCCGTGGTGACACCTCTAGTGCGCTCGCAGTGAAGGTTTCGCAGACCTGTCCGCCCACGACCTTGGCCGTGGATCCACTTAAAATCAGCGTCGCCGGGGAGTTGCTGGGATTGCGGCCATCAAAGTACCGCCCGTCCAGTGAAGACCGGCCGAACATCACAGGGAAAGATCCAGGTTGAAGAATTCCCCGATTTCCGCACCTGCCGCCTGCACTGGCGTATTGTCACTGCCGTGCAATTGGCCAAGTGCGCCATCCAGCCTGACCCGCATATTGGTTATGCGATATCGCAAGGTACGGATCACCGCCCAGGGGATAAGCAGACCCGCCGAACCGATAATGGCCAGCGCATTGGTTACATACAGCTTCACCATGCCACGACCGCGCAGCACCGACTCGAAACGCAGGGGTCCCAAGCGAGTGTTGTTCCATACAAGATTGGTCGCGTGCGCCTGAACGTAGGCGAAACCGAGCACATACCCGCAGTATATCGCGATGAAAAAGAAAATCGGACTGCCCCGCAACATGCCGGCAGCACCAAATACGCCGGCGGCACCCATTACCATTCCTGCCACGATGCCCGCTGCGACCAACATAATCCCGGCAACAAAATAGATTTTCCAGAACTGTCCGCCGCTCACCAAAAGCTGGCCGTTTTCCCCGCCGTAGCAGGTATGGTTAACCAGGAATTTCTTGAATCTGCTCAACCACCACGGGAAAACGGCACCAAAAGCCAGAAAGGCAACGCCGCCAGCCGCGGCGTGACCCCACCATCGAAACATCATCCCGGCGACAATAGCCGGTATGACCCCCAGCCAGTAAATCGACTTCGCCGCTCCCCAGTAGGTGCCATTAAAGGCGAAAGCCATATTGCGGTACGCCGAGTAACGCGCGTTAAAAGCCACCGAACGAACCACGACCCAGGGCGCAAGCATCGCGCCTGCCATAAGTACGTAGGGCAGCATCGGCGTCACAACGTGGACTGCCAGGTAATAAACTGAAAAAACCACTGCAGCGATAATGCGTCCCTTGAGAATCGGTGCCGGGCGGGCGAGATACTGAAATGGCGTGCCGTCGAGCGTGGTATAGGAGTAGAAATAGCGTTTCTTGCGGACCTTTGCCCAGGCTGAAAAAATGCCCAGCGTCAGCAATGTCAGGCAAAGGTTAACGATCCAGATGCGGAAGTATTCGCGCGCGCAACCGCGAAACTCCAGCACAAAAGTCTCCGCAGGCCCAGCAGCGGAAATATCGGCAGCAGATAGAACTGAAGACCGTTCCATGGCGTTCTCCCCAAAACGCCCGCGTATCACACCTTTTTGGCACACCGCCCGCTACGCGGGAAGGGGCGGTCCTTGCCACCACTGCACGATCCGGTCTGAAGCTCCCCCGAAGGTTCGCGGTAATCTGTGGCAAACAGAGTACGACAAATTACCACACGCCCCGAGATCCGCTGGCCACCAAAGCTTCCCGACATCCGAAACGCACTAATGCAGGGTGCGCGGAATGGTCAGCACGAACGCCGGAATCTCTGCATCAAATTCAACCCCATCGTCGGCAATCATCTGATAGCTGCCTTGCATGCTGCCCACCGGAGTCTCCAGCACTGTGCCGCTCGTATACTCAAAGCTCATCCCCGGAGCGAGATAAGGTTGTTCGCCAACCACGCCGGAGCCGCGAACTTCCTGAATCTTGCTATTCGCATCCTTAATCACCCAGTGACGCGTAAGCAGCTTGGCCGGCACGCTTCCGCTGTTTTTTATTGTCACAGTATAGGCAAAAACGTAGCGGTTCGCCTCCGGAGCAGACTGGGAGTCTATATACGTCGACTTCACAGAGACTTCTATGTTGTGTTTGGCCACGCCCAGGTACCTGCCCAAATTAAACGAATTTCAGACTCATTTTGCCCTATTTGCCCTATATCCCGCCACAAAAAACCTTCTGAATAACACGAGCCGCCCAATGCCAAACCGTTCACCCACCCAATTGCGGGATACCCCGGCGCTGGCAGGGCACACTGAAAAACCGAAGTGGCCCATCAAGCCGAACCGCCAACAGCTCTCCCCCCCAAAGGCATCCGCTGTCGAGACCCAGCACGCGGTTCCCTTGCCAGCGCCCGAGTGTCGACCAATGGCCGAAAACGATACGTAAATCGCGGCTTGCCCGACCCTCCACCTGGAACCAGGGTATAAGCTTCGCCGGCTGGCTACCGGGCGCGCCCTTGCAACGAAAATCCATATGCCCGTCGGCATCACAGTACCGCAGGCGCGTGAACGAATTAATGATGACGCGCAGGCGTTCCCACCCCTCAAGCGCAGGATCCCACCGGTTTGGCTCGTTGCCATACATATGCGCAAAAAATTCGCTCTGGTCCGACCGACGTAACGCATCCTGTGCCTCAAGCGCAAGTTTCTGCGCGCTCGCCAGATCCCACTGCGGGAGCAGGCCCGCGTGAACCAGCGTAAACCCGAGCCGCGTATCGTGATGCAGGAGCGGGAGTGCGCGCAGCCACTCAAGCAACTCGACACGATCGTCGGCATCGAGAACGTCTTGCAGGGTGTCTTCCGCGCGCGCTCGCCCATGACCCGCAGCCAATGCCAGCAGATGCAAATCATGATTGCCGAGAACGGCATGCGCGCGCTCGCCAAGCCCCTTAACGAATCGCAGCACCTCCGCAGATTTCGGGCCGCGGTTCACGAGATCACCGGTAAACCACAATTCATCGGATGTCCGCGAAAACCGGATTTCTGCCAGCAGCGCCTGCAGCTCATCGGCACAACCCTGAACATCGCCAATCGCAAAGACCGCCATCGCGCTAGGTCGAAGCGACCAGCTGCCGCAGCTTGAGTACCGCATCGACCAGGGCGCTGACGGTTCCGGGTTCACGCGCCGAATGCCCGGCTTGCGGGATGATCTCAAGGCGCGAGTCCGGCCACACGCGATGCAGCTCCCAGGCATTCTGCACCGGACACACGATGTCGTAACGACCATGCACAATAAATCCGGGAATCCCCTCGAGTCGATATGCGTCGCGCAAGATCTGGTTTCGCTCGAGGAAGCTGTCGTGAACAAAGTAATGCGCCTCAATGCGCGCGAGACTGAGCGCTACATGGGGGTCGCTGAAAAAATCCACAACGGCACTGTGCGGAGCAAGGGTCGAAGTCCTGCCTTCCCACACCGACCATGCTTTTGCAGACGCCATTCGCGATACCTCGTCGGCACCGGTGAGAAGACGGTAGTGTGCCTGCACGAGGTCATGACGCGCCTCGTCCGCGATGGGCGCGACAAACTCCTCCCAATAATCCGGAAAAACGCGATTCGCTCCTTCCTGATAAAACCACCGGATTTCCCAGGGGCGACAAAGAAATATTCCGCGCAAAACCAGACCGCGAACCCGCTTCGGGTGCGTCTGCGCATAGACCAGGCTCAAAGTCGAACCCCATGATCCGCCGAACAGAAACCAGCGCTGAATCCCGAGAAACTCGCGAATAGCTTCCATGTCCTCGACAAGCTTCTGCGTTGTATTCCCTTCAAGTCCGGCATGCGGCTTCGACCGGCCCGCGCCGCGTTGGTCGAACAGGATGATGTGAAAAAGCGTCGGATCAAAATAGCGGCGATGGTATTCCTCACAGCCGGCGCCAGGACCGCCATGGACGAAGAGCAGCGGAAGTCCGCGAGGATTACCGCACTCCTCGACATAAAGCACATGTCCGTCCGAAACCGGAAGGCTGTGTGTCGTGTTCGGCCTGATCTCCGGATAAAGTTTGTGCATCGAATGGGTGCTCCCCGGGCCTCAGCTCGCGTCTGCAATCTGCAGCTTGGCGCGGTGAATAAGCCGGTCCAGTCCTTCATCAAACCCGGTCCAGGCGTGATAGGGCGCCAGGTCCTTGTAGACGATAGCACGCATAGCCTGGTCGTTCAGACCAAGTTTTGCGCAGCGTTCCACAGAACCATAAAGCGCTGCCAGGTAGCCCCGATAGGCAAGCGCGGCTTCGCGCCCACCCGGGGCGCCGTGGCCCGGTATGAAGTACACGGCACCACTCGCCAGCGCCGCATCTATCGCCCCAATGTTGCCGCGAAAATCGCCGTCATCCAGGTCAGCCGTGCGCCCGACAAGCACATTATCACCGAGGAAAATCGCCTTCGCCTCGACCGCTTCAACCATAATGGCGTTGTCGGTGTACGCAACCGGGGTGTGAAAAATTCGAAAATGCATGCCACCCAGAGCAAGCGTATCGCCATCATCAACGCCGAGATCCGGAACGACAACGTGTGTGCCTTTGGCTGCCCCGTCGGTAGCGCCGTTCAGCCGCCTGATCCAGTTTTTCCCTTCTACCGCAGCCTTTGCGATCATGCGCGGATCGGCATAGATCACCACGTGCGGGAAGGCCGCGCGGATCGCCTGATTTCCCAGCCAATGATCACCATCTATGACCGTGTCAAAGACCGCCACGACCGGCTTGTCAGTTACCCTGGCAATACTGCGCAACAGTAATTCGCCCACCTGAACGCTGCTGCCAGGATCTACGACCACAACTCCTCGCGACGCTACCACAAATCCCGGGTTGTTCACGAAACCCTGATTTGCCAGGCTCGGTTCCGCGTTCGGGCCCTGTACGACGTAGACTGCTTCGGCAACCTTGATGACCGGGAACGCTCCTCTAATCCCGGGCGCCTTGTGCGCGCTGCAGGCACCAAGGGCCACGGCCAGCAGCGTGCCAACTAGTATGCTCCGAACCTCTACCATCCATCCTCTCCGGATTGAATTCTGCTACCCGACAGTATACCGGCGGGCGGCCCTATTTCTACCGAGCCTCACAGCATGATTTGCGGCCGACAACTGGTGCCTCGGCCCGTTTCGCGCTATTCTGCACCACTTTTTTGAATCGCCCCTAGCCATGTCCGCAGAAATCACTCGCGAAGTCGAACGCCGGCGCACGTTCGCGATCATCTCCCATCCCGATGCCGGTAAGACTACTCTGACCGAGAAGCTCCTGCTGTTTGGCGGAGCCATCCAGCTGGCTGGCACTGTCAAGGGGCGCAAGGCAGCACGCCATGCGACTTCGGACTGGATGGAACTCGAAAAGCAGCGTGGCATTTCAGTGACATCCTCGGTAATGCAATTCCCCTATCACGACAGGATCGTCAATTTGCTCGATACGCCCGGGCACGAGGATTTCTCCGAGGATACCTACAGAACACTCACTGCGGTCGATTCGGCGCTCATGGTGATTGACATCGCGAAGGGTGTCGAAGAGCGCACCATCAAGCTGATGGAAGTGTGCCGGCTGCGCACCACGCCGATAACCACTTTCATCAACAAGCTTGATCGCGAGGGACGCGATCCCATGGAGGTGCTTGATGAAGTCGAGAGAGTGCTGAATATCCAGTGCGCGCCTGTGACCTGGCCGATAGGCATGGGCAAGCGTTTCCGCGGAATTTACCACCTGCATGACCAATCTGTGCACCTTTACTCTCCGAGCCATGGCGGCCGCATCAACGAAGGCGAAATTATTCGCGGTCTTGCCAACGCGCGCCTCGATGAAGTACTCGGCGAACAAGCGACCGAGTTACGCGCCGAAGTCGAGCTGGTGCGGGGCGCGAGCCACGCATTCGACCGGCAGAAGTATCTGGCCGGAAGCCAGACGCCCGTATTTTTCGGTTCCGCAATCAACAACTTCGGCGTGAAGGAGCTGCTCGATACCTTTGTCGACGTTGCGCCGGGTCCGCAGCCGCGAGACGGCGGTCGCATCGTGCGCGCAGACGAAGCGGCGTTCAGCGGTTTCGTTTTCAAAATCCAGGCAAACATGGATCCGAACCATCGCGACCGAATTGCTTTCGTGCGCGTTTGCTCAGGCAAATACACCCCGGGCATGAAGCTTTTCCACGTCCGCATAGGACGCGAGGTCACAGTCTCCAATGCCATCACTTTCATGGCCCAGGAGCGCGTCGCTGTCGCCGAGGCTTATGCCGGCGACATAATCGGCTTGCACAACCACGGCACCATGCGCATAGGCGATACCTTTACCCAGAAGGAGTCGCTCAAGTTTACCGGTATTCCGAATTTTGCCCCCGAGATCTTTCGACGTGCGCAGATCCGCAACCCGATGAAGATGAAAGCATTGCAGAAGGGCCTTAACCAGCTGACTGAAGAGGGTGCAACGCAGCTATTCCGGCCGCTTGCCACGAACGATCTGATTCTCGGTGCCGTGGGAACGCTGCAGTTCGATGTGGTGGCCCACCGGCTGCAGGCCGAGTATGGAGTGGATGCGGTGTTTGAACCTGTCGCGGTGCATAGCGCGCGCTGGATCGCATGCAAGGACGAGAAGATGCTTGCTGATTTCGAGCGCAAGCTGCGCGATAACCTGGCGCGTGACAGTGCCGGAGAGCTCGCCTATCTTGCGCCGTCACGCGTAAATCTGCAGCTCACCGTCGAACGCTGGCCCGACATCGTCTTCCATGCAACCCGAGAGCAGGCCTAGCGGTTTATGTGCCAGCGAAAGTGGTCGGACGCCGGCGCCGGCGGCGTGTTCTCAGCCGGCGGCGCTGCGTTGCGCACGCTTGCGATCGGTTTCCTTCAGATGACGCTTGCGCAGGCGGATATGGTTTGGCGTTACTTCAACCAGCTCGTCGTCCTCGATGAATTCCAGTGCCCGCTCCAGCGTGAGCTGGATCGGCGGTGTCAGGATAATAGCGTCGTCCGAACCCGAGGCGCGCACGTTGGTCAGCTGTTTGCCCTTCATCGCATTGACGACGAGGTCATTGTCGCGCGTGTGGATGCCGATGATCATGCCTTCATACATTTCTTCGCCCGGCGAAATGAACATGCGTCCACGCTCCTGAAGATTCCAAAGGGCATACGCCACGCTTGTTCCGACCCCGTTTGAAATCAGTACGCCGTTAACGCGTCCGCCCATCTCGCCTTTTTTCATCGGGCCATAGTGGTCGAACACATGGTAGATCAGGCCGCCGCCGGCAGTGGCCGTGAGAAACTCGGTCTGAAATCCGATCAACCCTCGCGCCGGGATCATGTATTCGAGACGCACGCGCCCCTTTCCGTCGGGCTCCATGTTCATCAAGTCACCCTTGCGCGCGCCGAGCTTTTCCATGACCGTGCCCTGATGCTGGCTTTCGACATCTACCGTCAGCAGCTCAAACGGTTCATGCCTTTCGCCGTCCACTTCCTTGATAATTACCTGTGGACGCGACACACCGAGCTCGTAGCCTTCACGGCGCATATTCTCGATGAGAATGCCGAGATGCAGTTCACCGCGACCAGAGACGCGGAATTTGTCCGGACTGCCTGTATCCTCGACACGCAAAGCGACGTTGGTAATCAGTTCCCTCTCAAGGCGTTCACGCAGTTGACGGCTCGTGACGTATTTGCCGTCCTGGCCGGCGAAGGGCGAGTTGTTGACTTCGAACGACATCGTCACTGTGGGTTCGTCAACGGACAAGGCCGGCAGCGACTCCACCTTAGTGGGATCGCACAGGGTGTCGGAAATATGGGGCGCATCTATGCCGGTTATTGCGACGATATCGCCGGCGGATGCTTCCGGCACTTCCGTGCGTTCGAGGCCCATGAATCCGAGAACCTGCAAAACCTTTGCGGCGCGGGTGTGGCCAGCGGCATCAGTGACCGTCACCTGCTGGTTCGATTTGACCCGCCCGCGCTTGATGCGCCCTACGGCAATTGCCCCTACATAACTGGAGTAGTCGAGGCTCGACACCTGCATCTGGAACGGTCCTTCCAGATCCACGTCCGGTGCCGGCACGTACTTGATAATGGTCTCGAACAGCGGCGTCATATCCCCGGACTGGACATCGGGCTGCAGACCGGCGTAACCGTTGAGTGCCGAAGCATAAACAACCGGAAAATCCAGCTGCTCTTCGGTGGCTCCGAGCTTGTCGAACAGATCAAAAGTCTGGTCCAGCACCCAGCTCGGGCGCGCTCCAGGCCGGTCAACTTTGTTTATCACCACGATCGGTTTCAGGCCCTGTGCAAAGGCCTTGCGTGTTACGAAACGCGTCTGCGGCATGGGGCCGTCCATCGCGTCCACAAGCAGCAGCACGGAATCGACCATGGACAGGACACGCTCGACTTCGCCACCGAAATCCGCATGCCCCGGGGTGTCGATGATGTTTATGCGGAAGTCGTTCCAGCGAATCGCTGTGTTCTTCGCGAGAATCGTGATGCCGCGTTCCTTTTCCAGATCGTTCGAATCCATGACTCGTATACCGACCTGCTGGTGAGCGGCGAAAGTGCCCGACTGCTGAAGCAGCTTGTCGACGAGCGTGGTCTTGCCGTGGTCGACGTGGGCGATGATGGCTATGTTGCGCAATTTCTGAATCACGGGATATCCCAGGGTTACCGCAAAAAGGCCGGGAATTATACCTGAAACGAGCGGAAAAACGACCTGATCCGTTCAATCCGCAAAAACCCGGAAATTGCGCAGCATCGCAGCGCACCTGCGCGCGCAGTTTCCGGCAACCAAAAGGCCTCTTTTTGATGCCACCGGAGATGCAGGGTGGCTATCAGGGAGCAGAAAGCCCAGGCGGCCAGGTCGGCTCTTCTTCGGGAGGCAAAGCCGCGATGAATCGCGGAAATACTGCGATACTCAGTGTTTCCACCGGATTTCGCAGGTATAGAGCACAACTTCGATCACAATGAGAATCACGATATACCGCTCGGCGCGTAACATGCGCCGATTGTGCAGGAGGTTGAGCGTGGTCTCAGCGGTATGCGAGATCAGCGCCAGCTTGCGTTCCAGCACCGCATTGCAGTCGCGCAGCTCATATTCGAGCTCCAGACGCTCCAAGTCCGGCTTATCCCGGAGCAGGTCGGGTTTGTCTGGATCCCGCGCGACCGATTAAATTGACCTGCACAGGCAGCGTGCCGCCGCCTTCTCGTTTAATCTGCTGAGCCAACGACTCGATCACATCGAAGGTTTCCGCCAGCGTGTTGCCCGGGAAAATACGACTGTCCCCGGTTTCCGCGAAGCTACGCAAATGCCGGTGCTCGCTGACGAGACAGGCGGGCACCGCGCCAGGCGTGTCGTGTATCAACCGCACCTGCTATTCATAAAAAGAAAGGCGGGTGAACCCCCCCCACTCCCCGTTCCCGGGGGAATCCTGTCCGGGCGCATCGGATTCGCAGGCATCCGCGCCTCAAAAGTCCCGATGGTCGATCCCGGTCAGTTCAGGTAATGAGATGCCTTGGCCGAGTACACCGAAGTGCACTCGCTTGATGGTGGCGTGCGCTCCACCGACAGCAATGAGCCATTGCCGAGGCTGTTTTTGATCGCTACCGAAGCCTGGTAAATGGAGCTCGTCGTGGGAATGTAGCAATAGAAGTAGTGTCCGCTTGCATCCTGACCATAGAAATACAGCAATCCATTGGCATATCCTCCTGCACCAATGTAGGTGTTGGCCGCGGTTGGTGTTGCATTGAAGCGATTGTTGAATGTGCCGTACATATAGGTGCTGTCGGGGCCGACGTAGACATAGCCGGGGACATAGTCCCCCTGTGCCGAAACCTGGCCCGGAAGCGCTGTGAAGGCCAACGCCAGTGCGAGGAGAGATTTTTTCATAGGAGTTTTTTCCTCAAAAGCTTTCCGCGAGAGACAGCGGATCGTGGATCTAGAGCGAGGGCAGCGAACCGACCGGCTTCAGCTCCTGTTGGTTGATGGCGCCAAAGATTTTATCAAGCAGGGCCACACGCTGGGCTTCCGACAGTTGCGGCGCAGCGCGTAGGAGCGCCCCGCTATCAGCGTCGGTCCAGACACCGCTTGCCAAGGCGCGGTCAACGACCGCGTTGCACTGTTGCGCGGCCTGGACACTGGCGGCGCTTGCAGGCTGCCGTCCGCTAACGCCGAGCTGGACTTGCTGCGCAGCGCGGGCGTGCGCCGCAGTTGCCTGAGCGAGATACGGCGCGAGCTCCTGTTTCAGTACCGAATCGATCGTATCCCGCAGAATCTGTTCTTGCGGAACCTTCGTGGCAAAGGCGATGCTGTTGGGGTCGACTGAGGGGATCGCGGGTGCCACCACGGCGGTCTTAACAGTCGCGTGCGGTTCCGGAATCTTCATCCACAGCACCGCGAACCCGGCGATTTGACCCAGAATGACTGTCAGCAGCAGAAGTTTGTATTGACCCGAGTCCATGCGCTTCGCCCGTTGTGCCGGTTCTCTTGCTTGCATCGACCATGAAAACGACCCGTGTTTCAGTGTACACCCCTAAAACCACGGCCGGGTAGCCCCATGTGCATATGATAGATCTATCCGGTCTGTGGGCAAGCTCGCGCAGGATTCCGGGCGAGCGGCTGGAAATTGCCGGTCACAGTCCGAGCCGTTCCCAGATTGTAACCGTGGGGCTGGCGCGATTCAGGGTGTAGAAATGCAGTCCGGGAGCGCCGGCTGTAAGCAGCCGGTCACATAATTCAGTGCTCACATCCAGTCCGAACGCCCGAATCGCGTCAAGGTCGTCACGATAACCTTCAAGCCGCCGGCGGATCCAGCGCGGAATCTCGGCGCCACAGGAATCGGAAAAACGCGCCAGCTGCTTGAAGTTCGTGATTGGCATGATGCCCGGTACGATCGCGATATCCATGCCCGCGGCGTCGCAGTCATCCACGAAGCGAAAGTATGCGTCGGCGTTGAAGAAATACTGTGTGATGGCCGAATTGGCGCCCGCCAGCACCTTGCGGCGGAAATTCTGAAGATCCGCCTCGGCACTGGTCGCCTGGGGGTGAAACTCGGGATAGGCCGCGACCTCGATGTGAAAATGGCTACCGGTTTCGGCGCGTATGAATTCCACCATTTCACTGGCATAGCGCAGGTCGCCGGCTGCGCCGGCACCTGACGGCAGATCTCCACGCAGGGCCACGATATGGCGAACGCCGAGCGTCATATAACTGCGCAGTATCTGGCGCAGGTTGTCACGGGTCGCGCCGATGCAGGAAATGTGCGGGGCCGCCTCGAGACCCTGGTCGCGCAGCCCCTTAACGGTCTCGTAGGTGCCCTCGCGTGTGCTTCCGCCGGCACCGAAGGTTACCGACATAAAGCGCGGTTTGAGCTGCGCTAGCTGGGCAGTCGCTGCGCGCAGGCTTGCCTTCCCCTCGTCCGTCTTTGGCGGGAAAAACTCAAAACTGAAGGCCTGTCCGCGCTTTCGCTGCGATTCCATTACTCCGGACGCCAGGCGCGAGCTGTGTGCGTGTCCGGCTGGTGGCGCCAGCGGCGCCGTAAGCGGCCTCTTTTCGTCCATGCCCGGCCCTAGTACCGGTAGTGATCGGGTTTATACGGGCCGTCCGCCGGAACATTGATGTAATTCGACTGTTCGCTTGAAAGCCGCGTGAGGCGAGCGCCAATTTTCTTGAGGTGCAGGCGCGCGACCTTTTCGTCGAGCTTTTTGGGCAGCGTGTAGACCTTCTTTCCGTAGGCCGCCGCATTGCCGAACAGCTCCATCTGCGCAATCGTCTGATTCGAGAATGACGCCGACATGACAAAGCTCGGATGGCCTGTGGCGCAGCCCAGGTTCACGAGCCGCCCTTTGGCCAGAACAATGAGTTTCTTCCCGTCAGGAAAGATCACATGATCGACCTGTGGTTTGATTTCCTCCCACGGATATCTTTCAAGCCCGGCGATATCGATTTCCGAATCGAAGTGCCCGATGTTGCATACGATTGCTTCGTGTTTCATCGCGCGCATATGCGCGTGGGTAATGACGCTTACGTTGCCCGTGGCCGTGACGAAAATATCACCCGTATCTGCAGCCTCGTCCATGGTGACCACGCGATATCCTTCCATGGCCGCCTGCAGCGCGCAGATTGGGTCGATCTCGGTTACCCAGACCGTTGCACCCATGCCGCGAAAGGCCTGCGCGCATCCCTTGCCGACATCGCCGTAACCCAGCACGACGCAGATCTTTCCGGCGATCATCACGTCCGTGGCGCGCTTGATGCCATCGATTAATGACTCGCGGCAGCCGTACAGATTGTCGAATTTGGACTTCGTCACCGAGTCATTCACATTCATGGCCGGAAACATGAGTTCGCCGTGCGCTTCCATCTGATAGAGGCGGTGCACGCCGGTCGTGGTCTCTTCGGTCACACCGCGGATTCCCTTCGCGATTTTGGTCCATCTCTTCGGATCAGCGACGAGGCTGTTCTTCAGCAGCGCGAGGAACACTTTCCATTCCTCATTGGCATTCGGTTCGCCGTCGGGTGCCCTGCCGGCCTTCTCGAACTCCACCCCTTTGTGTACCAGCATCGTGGCATCGCCGCCATCGTCGAGGATCATGTTCGGGCCCTCGCCGTCCGGCCAGGTCAACGCCTGTTCGGTGCACCACCAGTACTCCTGCAGGGTCTCTCCCTTCCATGCAAATACCGGAACGCCGGCAGCGGCAATTGCAGACGCCGCGTGGTCCTGAGTGGAAAAAATATTGCATGATGCCCAGCGTACCCGCGCGCCGAGCGCGATGAGAGTCTCGATGAGCACGGCGGTCTGGATTGTCATGTGCAGGGAGCCGGAAATGCGCGCGCCTTTCAGCGGCTGCTGCGCGCTGAACTCCTCGCGCAAAGCCATGAGACCGGGCATTTCGGTTTCGGCAATCTCGATCTCCTTGCGACCCCAGGAGGCAAGATTGATGTCGGCGACCTTGTAGTCTTTGAACTTGGAATTGACGACCGCGTTCATGTTGTGTGCTCCACGATGAACGAGCGCCGTTGTTTTAACTGACGTTCTTTCCGAGCCTGGCCCCGCGATTCTTCAGGATATCGGGGTCGCAACGCTCCTCGGAAAGCAACGCCTCGCCGCGACTGCGGCGACGTTTTCTGGCTATATTCCGTAAGCGGAAGGACTTGCGTCGGGGTTCATGCGGCGTGCCCAAGCCTGTCGTGCATGCACCGCAGATCCAGGCGGTGTCTGCGACGCATCATGCCCTGGCTGCGCTTCTCGCCTTGATGCCAGCCGCGTCACGCAGCTGGTCGGCCCTGTCGGTTTGCTCCCAGCTGAATGCGGCCTCGGTGCGCCCGAAGTGGCCGTAGGATGCGGTTGCAAGATATATGGGTCGCAGCAGGTCAAGCATTTGCACGATACCCTTGGGACGCAGGTCAAAATGCGTCTTCACAAGCTCTGCGATCCTTGTGTCCGCGATCTTGCCGGTACCGAAGGTATCCACATGTATCGACACCGGCTTGGCGACGCCGATGGCGTAGGCGATCTGGATCTCGCAGCGATCTGCCAGTCCGGCGGCCACCACATTTTTTGCGACATAGCGTCCTGCATAGGCCGCTGACCGGTCGACCTTGGACGGGTCCTTGCCCGAGAAGGCACCGCCGCCATGGCGGGCCATTCCGCCATAGGTGTCGACAATGATCTTGCGTCCGGTTAGCCCGGCATCGCCTACGGGGCCGCCGATTTCGAACGCCCCGGTCGGGTTGACGAGGTACTTGGTGTCCTTGTCGAGCCACTCCTTCGGCAGCACCGGTTTGATAATCTCTTCGATCACGGCTTCCCTGATGGTTTGGTACTTGATGCCGGGCGCGTGCTGCGTCGAAAGCACCACGGCATCGATACCCGCCGGCTTGCCGTCGACGTATTTCACCGTAACTTGCGACTTGGCGTCGGGACGCAACCAGCCGAGCTTGCCGCTCTTGCGGACTTCGGCCTGACGTTTGACCAGTCTATGCGCAAGCGAGATCGGCATTGGCATGAGGACGTCGGTTTCGCTGGTGGCGTAACCAAACATCAGGCCCTGATCGCCGGCGCCCTGTTCCAGATCGAGCCCCTTGCCTTCGTCCACTCCCTGGGCGATGTGCGGCGACTGTCTGCCGATCGCGGTCAGCACTGTGCAGGTATCCGGGCCGAATCCCATCTCATCGGTGTAACCGATGGAACGAATGACATCACGCGCCACTTTGTCGAGGTCGACAACCGCATTGGTCGTGATCTCGCCGGCGAGCATCACCAGATTGTTCTTTACCAGCGTCTCGCACGCGACGCGCGCCGTCTTGTGCTGCGCGATAATCGCATCAAGGACGGCATCCGAAATCTGGTCGCAGACCTTGTCCGGATGGCCTTCGGACACGGATTCGGACGTAAAGAGATAGCTGTCTGCCATGGCGGCTCCGTAACTTTAAGTCAGTTCGTGGACGGGAAACGAAGTTTACCGAACCTCGACGGAAATTAACACGCTCAACAGATAGCCGGTCCGCTGTCCATCCGCATGCTCGCCAGGGAGTTGTCGGGCGCGCCGCCTGGCCAGGCCTAGCATTGTTCCCAGGGCAGGCCGTGATGGCGCCAGCCGCCGATCGAGCTGCGGTGATGATTTTCGTCGAGCGACCCCTCAAAACCTTCCTCGACGTTGTATACGTCATTGAATCCGGCCTCGGTCAGACAACGCCCGGCCTCAAGCGAGCGCACGCCACTGCGGCAGATGAGGATCACCGCGACATTTCCGCCGACGCCTCCAAGGATGGTGCGACGCACCTGGGTGATGAATTCAGGATTTACCGTCCAGTCCGGTTCGTCTATCCAGGGAATGTGGATACACCCGACCGGGTGGCCGACGAACAGGTGCTCCATCAGTGATCGTGTGTCAATGAACAGCACGTTAGGGTGGTCCTGGATCATCTTCCAGGCTTCGGCAGGTTGCAGAGTCTTCACGGCGCCCATGGTTTATATGGCCCTCCGCAGGTGGATAGGCCGATCTCCTGGCGCATATTCAGGCATAATATTGTACCCATGCGACTGGTCAACCTTCCAGAATCGAAGAACGGTCCGCCGCTGCGTCCGCCGCGCAGCATTCTGCGCAGCGCCGGCAGCGCCATTGCCGATTACGATATGATTCGCCCCGGCGATCGGTTGCTGCTGGGACTGTCCGGGGGTAAGGACAGTCTGAGTCTCATCCACGTCCTTCTCAGTTTGCGTGACAAGGCGCCTGTGCCATTTACCCTGGCTGCCGCCACCGTCGATCCACAAATAGAAGGCTTTGATCCATCCTCATTGCGCGACTACGTCACAGGGCTCGGCATACCCTATTACTATCGGCGTCAGGCAATTGTGGAGCGCGCCCTGAAAACCATGCGTGGGGATTCGTTCTGCGCCTATTGCGCGCGGATGCGGCGCGGAATTCTCTATGCTACTGCGCGTGAGCATGGTTGTAACGTGCTTGTTCTGGCGCAGCACCTGGATGACTTGGCCGAATCCTTTCTCTTGAGTGCCTTTCACGGCGGAAGCCTGCGGACCATGAAGGCCCATTATCTTAATGATGCAGGTGATGTGCGCATTATCCGTCCATTTGTCTACGTACGCGAACGGCAGCTGCGGGATTTTGCCGCTACGGCCCATCTTCCGGTTATCGCCGATAATTGCCCGGCCTGCTTCCGCATGCCGGGCCAGCGTCAGCATATGAAGGAACTCCTCGCCCGTGAAGAACACGGCCACCCGCGCCTTTTCGCCAATCTCCTGAGTGCGATGCGGCCGCTGATGGATAGCTCAAATGAGACTTCATCTCCCACAAAATTGCTTTTTTCTCATTTAATAGGCGATTTTTTGACTAAATAACCTATAAATAATGGCAAATCTGAAATAGAAGTGCCACTAAAGCCTGATTAGAACGACTCATGACATAAATAGGCAATTGCTTTCCATAGATGGGTAATTATAACCGGTTTAGCCATTGGTAATACTTATTGTGGGACGGTCCGTAGAATCTATCGTAGATTATAGCATATTCGTGGAGTTTTTATCGTAATGTCAAAGACCGTACCGCGGATCGCGCGCCCTCGCACCGATTCATCAGAAGAACAGGCCGCCTACTATGATCCTGCGTTCCGCAAGGCCTTTTTGCTGCCCCAATACTGGGGAATCTGGCTTGGCATCGGTGTGCTGCGGCTGGTTTCCATTTTCCCGCGGTTTGTGCCCGCTTTGCTTGGATCAATAGTGGGCAATCTTTACTGGATGACCAGCAGAAAACGCCGCCGGATCGTCGGCGTCAACCTGGCCTTGTGTTTTCCGGAGATGCCTGAGGTCGAGCGCGCGCGTCTCGCACGCAGGCATTTTCAGGTCTACGGCCAGTGTTTGTTTGATTTTCCCCTTCTGTGGTTCGGCAGTCCGGACAGGACCGGAAAGTTTGTGCGGATCCGCGGACTTGAGAATTATCAGACACCATTTTCCCAGGGTCGCCGGATCATTGTCCTGACCGCCCATTTTGTAGCGCTGGAAATCGGCGCGGCGGAATTGTCGGCGCGTTTCCCCTTGCTCGGCATGATCAAGCCGGTTAGAAACCCGCTTCTCGACTGGTTCATGGCACATGGACGCAAGCGCTTCGACCCGCGCGGCCGGCTTCTGTTGCGCGATCAGGGGCTGCGCCCGGTTATCCGCGAGATCAAGCGCGGACTCGGATTCTATTATCTGCCCGATGAGGATTTCGGTGCGCAGGAATCGATCTTTGTACCGTTCTTTGGCAACGAGGTTGCGCGTCTCACTGCGCTTGGCCGGCTCGCGCAGCTCTGTGACGCGGTCGTGATACCCTGCTTCAGCTATCGATTGCCGGACAATCAGGGTTATGAGGTGCGCATTGAGCCTGCATTGGCCGGGTTTCCAAGCGGCGATCCTGTTGTCGACACGCGCCGCATGAATGCCGAGCTTGAACGGCACATTGCGGCAGCGCCGGAACAGTACATGTGGACTTTCAAATACTTCAAAACGCGCCCCGCTGGCGCAGCGTCGCCCTATGACCAGTAATGATTTGCCGAGGTCACTGATGTGTCCCCGTCACTGGCCGGTCTGGCTGGCGGTGGGTGTCTTGCGTCTTTTCAGCCTACTGCCGCTTCCCCTGATGTGGATGCTGGGTGCTGTCATCGGGCAGTTCATTTCCGTTTTTCCGAGTCGCGCGCGGCGCACCGCCGATGTCAACCTGGCATTGTGTTTTCCCGATCTCGGAGTCGTGGCGCGCCGCCGCCGGCGGCGGGCGATTTTTCGAACGGTTACCCAGGGAGCGGTCAGCATTGGTATTTCACTGTGGAGCTCGCCCCGGCGTCTGCGGCGTCTCGTTAGCTTCCGCGGCCGCAACCATTTTGATCAAGCCCTGGCCGCAGGCCGGCGGGTCATTCTGCTGGCACCGCATTTCGTTATTCTCGAGATTGCCGGGCTGCGGCTGTCCGAGGAGCGGCCCATGGTAAGCATGTACAAACGCCCAAAGAATCCGGTACTCGACTGGGTGCTGCGTCGCGGACGATCGCGCTTCGGCGGAGTGATGATAGAAAGAAATTCCGAGTTGCGTCCTCTGGTACGGATGTTGCGTCAGGGGCTGCCTTTCTACTATCTTCCGGACCAGGAGCCAGGCAATGCAAATTTCGTTTTCGCCCCTTTTTTTGGCGTGCCGGCGGCAACGGTCACAGCCGCAAGCCGCATCGCGCGCCTTGCCGACGCGGTCGTTATCCCTTGTTATACCCGGCTGCTGCCCTGGGGCAAGGGCTATGAGGTCATCATGAAACCGCCACTTCCCGATTTTCCTTCAAACGACGCCCTGCACGATGCCACGCGCATGAACGCGGCGATCGAGGACGCGGTGCGCGAACTGCCCGAGCAGTATCTGTGGACCTACAAGCGATTCAAGACCCGGCCGGGTAATGCCCCGAGCTACTATGCCCGCTAGCGTTGACATCAAACCGTTGCTGCATCCGCGTTACTGGCCGAGCTGGATCGGCTACGTGCTTCTGCGGGCCGTCGCTGTTCTCCCGTTGCCGGTGATCTGGGTCGCGGGCGGAGTGTTCGGTGCAATTCTCTACGTGCTGCATGCGGAAAGACGCAATGTTGCGTTGGTGAATATCGGACTGTGTTTTCCGCAGCTGCCAAAGCATGCCAGAAAATCCATGGCGCGCCGTCATTTCCGGGAATTTGTGCGCGCCGCACTGGCGGTGCCGATCGCCTGGTGGGGATCGGCCAGGCGTCTGGAGCGCCTCGTTCATTGCCGCGATTGCCACCATTTCGATGACGCGATTGCCGAGGGCCGCCCCATCATTTTGCTGGTCCCCCACTTCGTGGGCATCGAGATCGGCGGGATGTATTTGGCAAGCGCCGGAGATCCGCAGTTCATTGACATGTACAAGCAGCCGAAAAACGCGTTGTTCGACTACATGATTTGGAAGGGGCGCTTTCGTTTTGGCGGAATGCTGGTCGAGCGGTTCGAGGGGATCAAGCCAGTAATTCGCGGGCTGAAGCAGGGAATGGTATTTTACTACCTGCCTGATCAGGATCCGGGAAGCCGCGGTACCGTGTTCGTTCCGTTTTTCGGTGTACCTGCCGCAACCCTGACGGCGCTTGGCCGGCTTGCCGCGATTACCAACGCTGTTGTGATTCCGTGTTTCACGCGCCAGCTTCCCTATGGCCACGGCTATGAGGTGATTTTCCGGCCAGCGCTCGACAACTTTCCGAGCGGTGACGATCTGGCCGACGCCCGGCGCATGAATGAGGAAATAGAAGCGGGTGTGAGCGCAATGCCGGAACAGTATTTCTGGGTGCACAAGCGTTTCAAGACGCGACCACCAGGCGTGCCCGAGTATTACTGACAGCCATCCGGTCACAAATACGCAGGCAAGCAGGCGCTGAAACGCAGAAGAAAGCCAGCGCCCGCTTCGCAGGTTACTTCTGCAGCCGCTTGAGAAAAATCTTCATTTCCTTCGCCGCCTGGAGATCGCCGTTCTTTTCAGCGATTTCAATACCGTCCTGATAGATCCTGATCGCCTCCGCGTCCCGTTTTGCCATGGCCAGTGCCTGGCCCAGCAGCTTCCATGCCGCGGAGTAGTGCAGGTCGAACTCGAGGGCCTTTTTCAGGTGTTCGACCGCAGCGTCGTATTGCCCCTGATCGAGATGCGCCTTGCCGAGACCATAGCGAAGCAATGCGCTGTCCTGGCCGCGTGCAAGCATGGCCTCGAGATTCCCGATCAGGGACACGATCGCTGCACCACCGTGTGACAGGTCATTTTTCCTTTATGCGCCGGAGCTCGATCCCAAGACCCTTGAGTTTGCGATACAAATGGGTGCGCTCCATCTTGACGACAAGGGCAAGATCACCGATGTTGCCTTCGGCGCGCTCCAGATGATGCAGCAGATAGTCGCGCTCGAAACGGTCACGTGCCTCGCGCAATGGCATGTCGAAAAATGATTCAGGAAGCGCGCTCGGTGCCACACGTTTTTGCCTGCGCAACGCCTGGCGAATGTCGCTTTGAGTGATCTCACAATTCTTTTTCAGGACAAGCAGTCGCCGCACCAGCATCCTGAGTTCGCCGACGTTTCCGGGCCAGGTGTGGTTACGCAATAGGTTAAGCGCTGCCGTCGAGATTTTCCCGTAAGGCAGCTGCTCGTTTTCCACAGCCCAGCGCAGAAAATGACCGATGAGTTCCGGAACATCATCGCGGTGTTCGCGCAGTGCCGGCGCATACAGGAGTATGAGGCTCAGGCGCTGATACAGATCCTTGTCAAACCACCCGGCGCCAGGTTCAAGGTCGCGGCTGCTGGTTGCAATGATCCGGGTGTTGAGCGCTATCTGCTGTTTGCCGTCGACTCGCTGGAAAATTCTGCGTTCGAGGACATCGCGCAGTATTTCCTGGGTCGTTTCATCCATGTCGCCGATCTCCTCGAGGAGCAGGGTTCCGCCACGCGCCTGGTCGAGCAGGCAGGGTGTGGACTCCCCGCCCTTCTCGCGGCCGAACAGGCGAGCCGCGAGACTATCAGTCACGGTTTCAGCGGCGCGTGCCACGATAAATGGCCCGCTCCTGCGCTCGCTCTGTGCATGCAGAACCCGTGCCGTGAGATTACGGCCGCTACCGACCTCGCCCATGATCAGAACCGGGCTGTCGTGAGCCGCCGCGCGCGCGATGTCGGAACGCAACTGACCCATGGCCGCGCTCTTGCCGACCAGGACCGCTGGCAGGTCCGAACCGGCGAGCGGACTTCTCGGACCAGGGCGCGCGCTTTGCAGGGCGTGTTCCACGCTGCTCAGCAGCTTCGCCGTGGAAAGTGGCTTTTCGATAAAGTCGCAAGCTCCGAGGCGAATTGCTTCCACCGCGGTTTCTATCGTACCGTGACCGGAAATCATGACTACCGGCAGCCCGGATATGCCATCGTCGATCCATTCTTTAAGCAGGGTGATTCCATCGCAGTCCGGCATCCAGATATCAAGAAGCACCAGGTCCGGCCGGCGTTTTTTGACGGCCTCGCGAGCGGCCTCGGCATTTGCGGCCGTGATAGCCTGGTAATTTTCGTCTTCGAGTATCTCCTGGACGAGATGGCGGATCTCGGGTTCGTCGTCAACGATCAGAACGCAGCCTCTGCTCATGCGCTCCTTTCAGCCGGCCGCGAGGCTAAAGTCGACGAAAGCTCGAGCACCGGAAGGCGCACGGTCATGCGCACTCCCTGCCCCTCCATGCTTTCCGCGCTGAGAACGCCGCTATGTTCTTCAACAATTTTTTTGACGATGGCAAGCCCGAGACCGGTTCCTTTTTCTTTCGTCGTCACGTATGGCTCGAACAGCCGGTCGCGCACGGACTCTGCGAACCCCGGGCCGTTATCCGATATCGTAATCTCCGTGAAGTCCTGGCCATCGTGCCGCCCGAGCCGGGCGCGCACGTCGATCCGGGGATCGCGGACGCCTGCCAATGCGTCGTGGGAATTGAGCAGCAGATTATGCAGAACCTGGCGCAACCGGCCGGGGTCCGCGATAAGCGGCGGGAGCCCGGACTCCAGATCCAGATTCATGGTGACCGGATTCGGTCGACCGCGGTAAAGCTCGGCCACATCGCGCACCAGCCGGATCAGGTCTACCGGTTCGGGCTGCATGCGCGCCGGTCGCGCATAGTCCGAAAAATTGTTCACCATCGATTTCATCGACTCGACCTGTTGCGTGATGATGCGTGTCGCGCGGTCGAGGGTCTCGCGCTGCGCAGCCGGAAGTGCCTCCATGCACTTGTTGCGGATGCGCTCAGCCGACAGCTGTATCGGCGTCAGCGGATTCTTGATCTCGTGGGCAAGCCGGCGCGCTACCTCGGCCCATGCCGCATCACGCTGAGCCTGTATCAGCGCTGTAATGTCGTCAAACACAACGACATGACCGCCGCGCTTCGAGCCGGGGCCCGGCAACATGGTCCCGCGCAGAATCAGAACGCGCCTGCCTGCATAGCCCTGCAGCACCACTTCGGCGTGCCATTCGGCGCGCCCATTCGCGGTAGCAGCCTCGATCGCCTGAACAAACGACGCGAGCTGCGGCTGTGAATTGCCAAGCCACCGCAGGGTCCTTCCTTCGCCCTGTTCAAGGTCGACGCCCAGAATCTGCCCGGCGCTGGTGTTGTGGGTGCGCAGTCGCTGGCGCGTGTCAAACGAGAGTACCCCCGAGGATAGATGCGTCAGTACCGTCTCAAGGTAGGTGCGCTCTACCTCGGTCTCCCGCTGGCTGCGCTTGATCTGGCTCTGCGCGTGATGAATCTTTCGGGTCATGTCGTTGAAGGATTTGACCAGTATGCCCAGCTCATCGCTCGCGGGAATCGGCAGGCGCTTGTTGTAATTGCCCTGGGCAACGGCGCGTGTTCCTTCTGCCAGGTCGCTCAGCGGGGTTACCAGCCGGCGCGCGGAAAATATCGCCGCCCACACGGCAATGAGAAGCGTCAGCAGCGCCACAAGGCTCAGGGTCACAATCAGCCCGAATTTGAGCGGTCTGCGCAGGTAGATCAGTTTTTCGTACTCGGCAAAGGCCGCCTGCACGCGCTCGCCGAGCTTGCTATAGCGCTCAGGAAGTTGCTGAACAACCTGCAGTATGCGCAGCGGTGCGCCGACCCGGTGCGCGTAGACCGGAACAAGAACCCTGAGCTGGAAGCCGCCGCCCGGCAGAGGGTCGATGTCCGAGAACGGGGTTCCGTTCCGAACGCTAGCAAACAGTGCCTGGCCCGGTCGGTCGAACGTGGGTGCGCCGGACTCCGGCTGGCGCCCGCTGGATGCAATGATCCGGCCATTGTCGCTGAAAAGAGTGACCTGGGAAGCGGAATTGCGGTCGCGCATGTTCTTTAACGCCGACCCAACGGCAGCATCCGGGGTGGTCTCGAGCTCGAACGCCATATCGCGCGATTTCTGCGTCAGGTCCTGCTTGATTGCATCGAGAGAGGCGCGTCCGAGCGCGAGCGCGTCGTTGAGTGCCCGCTCGATTTTCACATCGAACCAGTTGTCGATCCCCTTGCTGACCGCCTCGACCGAAAAGATATAAACCACCGATACCGGCACCACTGTAAGTACTATGAAGAAACCCAGCAGCCGCAGCGTGAGGCGCGATCCCATTGCGCCGGCCCGGAACTGAACAACTAGACGCCGCAGGTTGAACGATATGAGCGCAAGAAGAATGACGATGCCGGTAACATTGATCACAAGCAGCGGCAAATAAACGCGACCGAAAACAGAAGAGTTTTGGGTGGCTGCGACCATCATGGAAAGCGCCACCACCAGCAGCAACGACAACACCGCAAGCGGTGTCATGCCCGTCGTACAGCGGTTCAGCGCTGGACTGCCCATGTAGTCCAGCCGCTGCTCAGATGCCACGCGGGCGACGTGTAGGCAACCGGCCGCAGTGGCGACGGTAGAGAATTGATGTCGAGATAGACGCGCAATCGCACGTGATAATCGCCGCCACGCGCCGGCATGTCCTTGTCGTACAACGGCAGGCGCAGTTCATCGATCTCGCCGAGATAACCCAGGGCGCTATCAAGCGAGGCAAAGTTGTCATAGCTGTCCGCGGATATTCCGGCGCCGCCGACAAGGTACTGACCTGACAGTGCGTGAAACTGCAATGTGCGGCGCAGATCCCAAGTGGCAATGGTGCGGTCCCACAGGATGCTGCGGTGCTGCAACAGAGCGATGTCTATAACCACGTCGAGCGGGATGCCCTTGTTGAGCGCTTCTTCCGCCTTTCTGCTGAGACTGAGGTCGAGCTGAGCACTGAAACCCAGGGAATCGGCGGACAACTGCGTGCGGACCTCGCGTACATTGAAATCCGCTAGCGCCATGCGCGCGCTGCCGCTGACGACAAACATCAGCAAGACCGACATGATCCTGAATTTCGGGGTGTTCATGGGCAGAACACTCCATCAGCGTTTCTGCAGGAAGGCGAAAAAAAAGCCATCCATGCCGCAATTGCCGGGCAGGATCTGGTGACCCGAAGTGTTCGGCTCGCTGCACGGCACCAGCAGCGGCGCCACCACAGCGTTGTTCTCGCGCACAATAAATGCATTGATCTGGTCGCCATTCTCTTCCGGCAGAACCGAACAGGTAACATACAAGAGCTTACCGCCTGGACGCAGCAAGGGCCATAATCCATCAAGCAGTCGCGCCTGAAGCCGGCAAAGCTTTGCCATATCAGCGTCGCTGCGGCGCAGCTTGATATCAGGATGCCGCCGGATGACCCCCGTGGCCGAGCATGGCGCATCCAGCAGAATACGGTCAAACAGCTCGCCATTCCACCAGCTGGCGGGGTCGGAAGCGTCCCCGGTTACGACCTTGGCGCTCAGTCCCAGGCGACCGAAGTTGTCTCGCAGGCGATCAAGCCGGCGCGCATCGATGTCGACCACCGTCAGATCGGCATCCGCGGTTCGTTCAAGAATATGGGCTGCCTTGCCGCCTGGCGCGGCGCAGGCATCCAGCACGCGTTCGCCACCTGAAGCTCCGAGGAGAACCGCCGCAAGCTGTGCCGCGCCGTCCTGGATCGACACCATCCCCTGGCCGAAACCGGGCAGCATCGCTACTGGCACAGGCCGCTCAAGCGTGATACCACAATCTACATGCTTAAGCGCCTGCGCGGAAATCTGCAGCCGGGCGAGTTCGGCAAGGTAGTCGGTACGCGATGTCTTGCGGCAGTTTACACGCAGTGTAAGCGGCGGCCGCTGGTTGTTTTGCGTGCATATTTCGCGCCAGCGCCCCGGCCATGCACGCTCAAGGCGCTGCAGGAGTTCCGGTGGATGGCTTAGGATGAGAACAGGATCATTCCCGATGCGCGTGCGCAGCGTCGCCTCGGAGCGCAGAAATTCCCGCAGCACGGCATTGACAAGCCCCTTGGCCCAAGGCTTCTGGAATTGTGCCACGGCGGCAACAGTCTCTGCCACCGCGGCATGTCGCGGCATGCGCAGGTGGATGAGCTGATAAAGCCCGACGAGAAGTAGCGCCTCGATATCCTGGTCTTTGCGCTTGAGCGGACGTGCGAGCAGGTTGTGCATGATCTCACCAAGCTGTACCGCCCAGCGCACACTTCCGTAGGATATCTCCTGGACCAATGCTGCATCCGCGCGTTGCGCCGGCGCCATGCGCGCGAGCGCCGCGTCGACCACAGTGTCGAGCGAACGGCCGCGATGGAGTACCTCATGCACGATCGCAGCAGCCAGTGCACGGGAAGACACAGCCGCGGCCGGCGCGCGCATCAAATTACCCGCCCAGGACGGTGCCGACAGTCAGCGGATGGCCGTGCACAAAGGCCTCCGCGGCACACGGCCGACCGCCTTCGATCTGCAAACGTGTGATGCACAAAAGTCCGTTCCCGGTCTGTACGAAAATGCCGTCCGCACCGGCCGCGACGATTGTTCCGGGCAGGCTGTCCGCACCGGCCGCGCTGACCGGAGTCGCCACCTCCCACAGGCGCAGGATGCGACTGCCCCATGCAGTGCAGGCGACCGGCCACGGGTTAAACGCGCGAATCTTGCAATGCAGGGTCTCTGCAGACTGATGCCAGTCGATGCGAGCCTCGTCCTTGCTGAGCTTGGGCGCGTAGCATGCATGCTGCGTGTTCTGCGGGCGGTGCACAATGGGTCCTTTTCCCAACCGCGCAAGTACGTGAGCGAGGGTCTCGGCCCCGAGGTGCGCGAGTCGGTCGTGCAGGGTCCGGGCGGTGTCTGTCTGCGTAATCGGGCTCTTTGCAGTCTCGAGGATGTCGCCAGTATCCAGACCCGCATCCATGTGCATGATGCTGATACCGGTAACGGAATCACCCGCTTCAATCGCCCGCTGTATCGGCGCTGCACCGCGCCAGCGCGGCAGAAGCGACGCATGCACGTTAAGGCAGCCATAGCGCGGAATTTGCAGTACTGCCGGCGGAAGAATGAGTCCATAGGCCACCACAATCATCGCATCCGGTTCGAGAGCGCGCAGGTTGGCCACAACCGAATCCGGTTTGAGGCTTGCGGGCTGGACGACTTTAAGTCCGTGGTCGATCGCAAAGTGCTTGATGGGTCCGTGCGTCACTTGTCGTCCGCGGCCGGCCGGCCGGTCCGGTTGTGTATAAACCGCGAGAATGCGGTGGCCTGCGTCGCACAAGGTGTTGAGCGAGGGGACGGCAAACTCGGGGGTTCCGGCAAAGACAAGGTTCAAGGACCGGCCTCCCTTGGGGCAGATATTGGGTTGGATGGCAACGCTCGCAGCCTGCGGGGACAAGCTGCAGGAAACTCAGCTACATCGCCAGCCGTTCCTGTTTTTCAAGTTTCTTGCGAATGCGGTTTTGCTTAAGGCGCGACAAATAATCGACAAACACCTTGCCGTCGAGGTGATCGATTTCATGCTGTATGCACACGGCCAGCAGACCTTCCGCCTCCTGGTCGAATTCATTTCCGTCGCGGTCCTGCGTGCGCATGCGAATGTGGCGGGCACGCTCCACCGGCTCGAAAATACCGGGTACGGACAGACAGCCTTCCTCCATGACCTGGTTTCCATCGCGTTCCACGATCTGCGGGTTGACGAACACCTGCAGTTTATTTCGGTGTTCGGATATATCGATGACTATGATGCGTTTCAGCACATTGACCTGGATAGCCGCAAGGCCAATTCCGGGCGCCTGATACATGGTTTCCGCCATGTTGTCTATGAGCGTACGGATTGTGTCATCAACCTGTGCGATCGGCTGAGCAACCTGACGCAGACGCGGATCCGGGTACCTGAGAATATTAAGAATCGCCATAAGATCTGGCCCGAAATCCCCGGGCGTTTTCATTCCTGGTAAGGTAGTTTATCATCGATTCAAATGATGCTGAATAACAAGCATAATTTCATCAAGACGGGTTGGCGCCATTTTCCGCGATGGACTACACTCGAACACAATACCACTAGGGATATCATGCCCATGTCTGTCAGAAACCTCTCAATGGTATGGGTACTCGGCCTGCTGCTCACGGTGAGCATGCCGGCCGCGGCGGATACCGTCTCGATCAAGCCGGATCATCCGGAGCGCTATACAGTCGTCAAAGGCGACACACTCTGGGATATTTCCTCGCGTTTCCTCAAGGATCCGTGGCAATGGGCGAAGGTGTGGACGGTTAATACCCAGATCAAGAATCCGCATCGTATCTATCCAGGAGATGTCATTGTTTTCACGACTGTAAACGGAAAGCCAGCGCTAACGCTCCTGCGCGACGAGAAGCTCGTCCCCACGGCAGCAGGAACCGAGGAACAGGCGCCGTCAACTCCGGCGCAAACCGCAGCGGCTCCGGGTTCGGCACCATTATCGGCGCCAGCGTCCGAAAAAGTAGTAAAGCTGGAGCCGGAGGTGCGCCCGGAACCGCTCTTCGGAGCGATTCCGACCATCGATCCGAACGCCATTGGACCATTCCTGACCCAGCCGCTGGTAGTTAGCCAAAAGCAGCTGGATAGCGCCGGATACGTTACTGAAGGTGTAGACAACCGCATTGCATTGGGCGACACAAGCGAGTTCTATGCGCGCGGATTGGGAGACCATCCTGCCGAGTTTTATCAGATTTTTCGCAAGGGCAAGGCGCTCAAAAATCCGGACAACGGAGAGTTGCTGGGTTATGAGGCCATCTATCTTGGTGAAGCCCAGCTTCTGACCGCCGGAGACCCGGCAAAGCTTGTAGTTACCCGCGTAACGCAGGAGATTCTTCCGACCGACCGTCTGCTGGCGGCCCCCGAGCATCAGCCGCCCGTGCCGTATTACTTTCCGCATTCACCGGAGCGCGACGTGCACGGACGTATTGTGTCGGCGCTGGATAGCCTGCAGCAATTTGGGCCAATGACCGTGGTCGCAATCAGTCTGGGACGCGCGGACGGCATGAAACAGGGCGACGTCCTGCGTATCATGCACCATGTCGGGAAACGCTTGGATCCCGTGACCCAGCATTATTACCGTATTCCGGATCAGAGCGCGGGCCTGCTTATGGTATTCCGGGTGCTGGACAAGGTGAGTTACGCACTTGTCATGACCGCGGAACGTCCGATTCGCCTGTACGACGTGGTGAGAACCCCCTAGGTCGCGTACGCGTCCCATGACGCATTAGGGAAGATGCGAACATGGAGATGACCGAAGCGCTGCAGATCTGCTGGCTCGAGCTGCATCGGATTGTTGCGCTACAGCCGGATGTCCTGCCCGGTCTGCTGGAACGCTTCGGTTCTCCGCAGGCAGTGTTCGATGCCTCGCGCAGAGAACTCACCGAGTGCCGCGGTGTGACGAGCGAAGTTGCCGATGCTCTGCTGGCAGGCCCCGACGCCCGGCATGTGGCCAACGAGCTTGTCTGGCTCACTCAGGACGACGCACATCTCATTACAATCAGCGACGCCAGCTACCCGAGGCTGCTGCGCGAAATTCCTGATCCTCCTCCCTTGCTCTACGTTCGTGGTGACCCCAGTGTACTGGGCAGGCCGCAAATTGCAGTTGCTGGAAGCCGTAACCCGACGGCTGGCGGCTGCGAAAACGCACATGCATTTGCCGCCGCGCTTTGCGAAGCGGGTCTGGTGGTGACAAGCGGCCTTGCGCTTGGCATCGACGCCTGTGCCCATCGCGCAGCCCTAGCGGCGCGCGGCCGGACTATCGCCGTAGCGGGCACGGGACTCGATCGCGTATACCCGTCACAGCATCGGGATCTGGCGCACAAGATTGCGCGTTGCGGAGCGCTGGTCTCGGAGCTGCCTCTCGGCAGCGCGCCGCGCCGCGAGAACTTCCCGCGACGAAATCGCATCATCAGCGGCATGAGTCTGGGTGTGTTGGTCGTCGAGGCCGCGCTCCACAGCGGTTCGCTCATTACCGCCCGGCTGGGTGCTGAACAAGGCCGGGAAATTTTTGCGATTCCGGGATCGATTCATTCACCCGTGGCGCGTGGCTGTCACGCGCTTATCCGGCAGGGCGCCAAGCTGGTCGAGAGCGCCGCCGATGTTCTCGAGGAGATCGGCGCGCTCGCTCGTGCAGCATCCGACGCCGCCGCGCCGGCTGACGCCCAATTGCCGGACCGAGTCCGCGAAACGCACGGTTCACGATGAACGAAGAGCAGCTGCGAATGCCTCATATTTTTAAGGCAGCAGCATTTGCGTCAGTGTTTCCCGCCGAGAATTCTGCGCGCGGTAATATTTTGGCGGCACTCGACTGATTGACGCCGAGTGCCATTTCCTCCATGCTCTTGCATAAATGGAGCTGTAGCGGCTTGCTGAAGCCTGTTCTGGTGGGAAATGCCAGCGTTTTTCCTGAGAAGGTCCGGGTAATGAAAGAAAACATGCTGGATGTACTTATGTACCTGTTCGAGAATTACATGGACGAGGGTCCTGAATTCAGCCCCGACCAGGAAACACTCGTAACTGAACTTTATCAGGCAGGGTTTCCGCGCGGCGAAATAAAGAAGGCGTTCTCCTGGCTCGAAGGTCTTTCCAGTCTGCGCGAGCAGGGTGCGGGCGTACCGGCGGCAAGCAAGGCGTCTTCATTGCGCTGCTACTCGAACACGGAGCAGAAGAAGATGAGCCTGCAGGCGCGTGGATTCATCCAGTTTCTAGAGCAGAGCGGCGTCCTGGATTCACTTACGCGCGAGCTTGTTATCGATCGAGTCATGGCCCTTGAGACCGAAGAAATCGGGCTTGAGCAGGTGAAGTGGGTAATCCTGATGGTGCTTTTCAATCAACCCGGTCATGAGCAGGCCTACGCATGGATGGAGGATCTGATTTTCGACGGAACACAAGAGCATCTTCACTGATCTTTGCGCCTAATCTGCACCGCTTCTCGCTGCTGTCCCCATTCATACTTGACAAATTGCACCGTCTGCCGTTCACAATGCGCCTTGGAAAACGATCCCGGACTGCGAAAGTTCGGGGTAGCGACGGGGTAAAGAGGCCCCAGGGGCACGATTACACAGATGCCGAAGAATCTGATCATTGTTGAATCACCGGCGAAAGCCAAAACGATGTCCAAGTATCTGGGCAAGGAATTCACCGCGCTTGCCTCTTACGGCCACGTTCGCGACCTGATTCCGAAAAAGGGTGCCGTCGACACCGAACATGATTTCGACATGAAGTATCAGCTGATCGAGAAGAACAAGAAGCACCTGGATGCGATCGTCAAGGCGATGAATGGCGCTGACGCGCTCTACCTCGCCACCGACCCGGATCGTGAGGGTGAGGCGATTTCCTGGCATCTTTACGAAATCCTGAAGGAGCGCGGCGCGCTCGAATCCAAGCCCGTCCATCGAGTCGAATTCTACGAGATTACAAAGCAGGCGATACAAAAGGCGATTCAGGAACCGCGCGAGCTGTCCGTGAACCTGATCAGTGCGCAGCAGGCGCGCCGCGCCCTGGACTACCTTGTCGGATTCAACCTGTCGCCGCTGCTTTGGAAAAAGGTCCGTCGCGGGCTGTCGGCGGGCCGGGTGCAGAGTCCGGCACTGCGGCTGATCGTGGAACGCGAAGAGGAGATCGAACGGTTCAAGTCGCGCGAGTACTGGACAATCGAATCGGATCTTACCACCAAAGGCCAGAACTTTGTCGCGAAGCTTACGCATCTGCACGGAGAGAAACTCGAGCAGTTCACTGTCGAGGACGAAAATCGCGCGGCAGAAATCGAGGCCGAGCTTCTGAAGCAGGCGCAGGGCCGTTATCTCGTAACAGCGGTCGACAAGAAGCAGAGAAGGCGTAACCCCTCGCCGCCGTTCACCACCTCGACGTTACAGCAGGAAGCATCGCGAAAACTGGGGTTCACGGCACAGCGAACGATGCGTACAGCCCAGCAGCTTTATGAAGGCTTCGATATCGGCGGCGAGACAGTCGGCTTGATATCCTATATGCGTACCGATTCGGTTAATCTTGCCGCCGAGGCCCTCGGTGAAATACGCGCATTGATCAGCAAGCGTTATGGAGAGGAAAATCTGCCGGAAGCGCCTCTGGTGTACAAGACCAAATCCAAAAACGCGCAGGAGGCACATGAAGCGATACGGCCGACGTCGGTTGAGCGTATCCCTGAGCAGGTCAAGAAATATCTGACACCCGATCAGTTTAAGCTCTATGAGCTCGTCTGGAAGCGCACTATTGCCTGCCAGATGATCCCGGCGGTTCTCGATACCGTGGCGGTGGATCTGGAAGCAGGGCCGGGCAATATCTCGCGCGCAACCGGTTCGACCGTCGTCAAGCCGGGATTCATGGCGGTATACCAGGAGGGCACGGACGAAAAAAAATCCGAAGATGATGATGAGACGCTGCTGCCGGCCATGCTCAAAGGCGAATACGTGGACCTGCGAGGAATCCGCCAGGAGCAGCATTTCACCGAGCCGCCGCCGCGCTATACCGAGGCGAGCCTGGTCAAGACGCTGGAAGCTTACGGTATTGGCCGTCCCTCAACCTATGCCACCATCATCTCGACGCTCGAGCAGAGGGAGTATGTGACCCTGGACAAGCGGCGCTTTCAGCCGACCGATGTTGGTCGCGTCGTGAATAAGTTCCTGTCCGAACACTTTCAGAAGTATGTCGATTACGATTTTACGGCACGCCTCGAAGATGATCTGGATGCGGTTTCCCGAGGTGAGCGGGAATGGAAACCTCTGCTCAGGGATTTCTGGGATGAGTTCAAGAGTCAGGTGACAGCGAAGGAAAGCGCCGATCGCCCCGGCGTAGAACTGCTGGAGGAGAAATGCCCGAAATGCGGAAAGCAGCTTTCCAAGCGCCTCGGCCGCAATGGGTATTTTATTGGTTGCACTGGCTATCCGGAATGCGATTACACGCGTAACGTCGACGATGAGGCGGGTGCGACGAATGAACCGCAGATAGTCGAGGGCCGCACTTGCCCAAAATGCAATTCCGCGCTGGTCATTAAACGCGGCCGCTACGGCAAGTTCATCGGCTGCAGCAACTACCCGAACTGCAAACACATGGAGCCGCTCGAGAAGCCGGCTGATACCGGAGTTCAGTGCCCGGAGTGCAAGCAAGCGACGATGCTGAAGCGCAAGTCACGCTACGGCAAGGTATTCTATTCATGCGCCCGCTATCCCGACTGCAAATATGCGGTCTGGAACCTGCCGATTGCCGAGCCCTGCCCGAAGTGCGGGTTTCCGATCCTCACCATCAAAATAACCAAGCGCCGTGGAACCGAAAAAGTATGTCCGCAGAAGGAATGTGGCTACGCCGAGCCCTATGAAGGCGAGGTGCCGGGCGCGGAGAATGCCGGCGCGCAGCAGGCCTGAGCCTGTTGCCACAGGACACGGCCGGCAGCGTGCCTGTCGGTCAGTGGTTGTGACCACCCGGACCATGAACATGGCCGTGGTTAAGTTCCTCGTGCGTCGGTTTCCGCACCTCCACTACCTCGACACTGAAATGCAAGGTCATGCCCGCGAGCGGGTGGTTGGCGTCGACCGTGACATTTTCTCCGTCGACATTGGTGATCGTGACGATGCTGACGCCATCCGGCGTCGGAGTCTGGAACTGCATGCCGATCTCGATGTCCTGCGATGATTCGAAGCGG
>VFSW01000797.1_pt1 | contig 46635 bp, 44 predicted proteins | sample 5358111 | NCBI WGS metagenome assembly VFSW01 (sample SAMN11554181, study PRJNA540505) | mine drainage metagenome | isolation source: sediment from site ElyBrook_90M | place: USA: Ely Copper Mine, Vershire, VT | collected 2017 | reverse complement strand
AGCGATCAGAAGATTCAGTTTCATTTGCATTCCTATCGATAGAAAGTTAAAGACATACCTGGCCAGCCACCGGTGGGCTATCCAGATTCGGAGAGGTTACACCACATCATTGCGTTGCAGCAAGTAATTTTTATTACTCCAGCCAGCCCGCAAGATAGGCGTCATATAGCAGGGTAGCAACAATTTGGGGTAGCGGGCCCGGAGGAAGGCAACGATGGTCGGCAAGGGCAACCAGCAGGCGTTGCTCCTTACCTTGAAAAAAGTATTCTTCACCGTTGAAAAACAGCCGGTTGCCTCGAAACAGCATGCCGCTGCGCGGGTTCAATCGCACTCCGTGACGCTCGGACTGCCCAACAAAACGTGCGCGCGTCAGGGGTGTTGAAGGGGGGCTGAAAAACACATGAGGTTTGGGCTCGGTCAGGTATCGCCCTACGCAGGAAAGAATATCCTGCTCGTTCCATCGAATGGACTGCAAAATCTGACCGACCTGCTGCAGTAGCGCCTTGGGCAGTTCGCCGGGGTGAGCTTGAAGGGTGAGGTCAGGGTCGGCGTAGCGCCCTGGTACGGTCAGGTTATCGCGCAAGTGATCAAGAAAGGCATTTACCCACTCCTGGCAGGTGGGCGCCCGAAATCCGATGGAATAGGTAAAACATTCTGTTAACGCAACGCCATCGTGTGCACAATGGGGTGGCAGGTAGAGCATGTCTCCGGGTTCCAGATCCCAATGCGATTGGGGCTTGAAGCGCCGAAGGATTTTAAGATCGCTGTCGGGAATCAGTTCCAGGTCGTCGGTTTCTGCTATGGCCCAGCGGCGAACGCCAAAACCTTGTAACAAAAATACGTCATAGGAATCGAAATGCGGTCCTACCCCTCCTCCGGGGACGGCATAACTGACCATCAGGTCATCCAGACGGGCGTGTGGTATGAAGTTAAAGGAGTCAAGAAGCTGGGCGGCTTCGGGTAACCAGTAGTTGAGTTCCTGCACCAGCACCGTCCAGTTGCGCTCGGGCAGGCCTTTGAAGTCAATGGGGCGAAATGGGCCTTGTTGCACGGACCAGCGACGCCCCGTGCGGACGATGAGTCGGGCTTGCACATCGGGACGGGTAGCCAGTTTCTTGATTTCGCCCGGTGTCAAAAAGCCCAGAAAATCAGGGATGGCCTGACATACCCGAAGCGGTTTTTTGTGCCAGTGGCGTGACAGGAAAGTCTTTGGGCTTAACTGGCCCAGCAACGAAGGTTTCATGGAGCTCTCGGTAACAAAAACAAATTGTAATCCAGTTGTGACAAATTATTCGGCAGGGAGCCTCAACACAATCTGTAGGGATGGGATAGAATCAGAGCCATGGGGTAGGAGAGATTTCATGTTGAAAGTTGGACAAAAGGCGCCTGGTTTTGAATTGCCCGACTCCGGGATGGAGATGGTTAGCCTGTCCAAATTCAAAGGCAAAAAAAAAGTTGTATTGTTTTTTTATCCCCGCGACAGCATGCCACAATGCACTCGCGAGGCCATCAATTTTAGCGATCGCGAAGATGAGTTCATGCTCCATGGCGCTGTGGTGCTGGGGGTGTCGCAGGACGACATTTTGTGTCATGCCGATTTTTGTGAAGCAAACGGGCTTAATTCGCGCCTTCTCTCGGATGTGGAAGGAGATGTCTGTCGGCGGTATGGGGTGTTGCACGAAAAAGATATGGGTGGGCAGGTGCGCACCTGTGTGGATCGTGTAACTTATGTCATCGACCGTGAAGGTGTCGTACGCCATGTAGTGCCGGTTCAGAACAGCCGTGACCACGTGGTCGAAGTATTGAAACTGGTGAAGGAGATTGGGTAGAAATGATCATTGCAAAAGATTCGGTGGTAACCCTGAGTTATACCTTGTCGGATGACGAGGGCAAGCTACTGGAGGCCAGTGACCCGGCAGTAAGCTACCTGCATGGCGGGTATGACGGTATTTTCCCGATGGTGGAAGAAACACTTGAAGGTCAGACCGACGGATTTACCTGCACAGTTACTATGGATCCTGAAGATGCGTTTGGCGAGTACGACGAATCACTCATGCGGGTCGAACCGCGCAATATGTTTCCGCCTCAGGTCAAAGTGGGTATGCAATTTGAAGGCCAGCCTGAAGGGGCCGAGCAGGAGGAAACCATACTCTACACCGTTACAGATATCACTGACGATAAAGTGGTTGTCGATGGCAATCACCCCCTGGTTGGCAAGACGTTGGTGTTTGCCTGCACTGTGTTAGGAGTGCGACCTGCAACCCAGGAAGAACTGCATCACGGCCATGTTCATGGGGAACATGGCCACCATCACTAATGGCCGTGGTCATTTTGATGCGCTGAATGCACCAGGTCATACAGCAGTTGCAGGGCGTCGCGTGCAGTCAAGGTATCCGGGTTAAGGTTGCGTAGGGTTGTCAGTGCGGGATGGGGCGCCGCAGCTTCTGTGTGCGGGGCCTCCCTCGGTGCTTTCCCAAAGGGGGCTGCAAACAGGTCGCCTTGCGGACGTTGTGCTGCAGCTGTTTCTTCCAGATGGGTCAGGTATTTTCGGGCCTCACGAATCACCCCGCCTGGCACTCCCGCTAGTGCAGCCACTTGCAAGCCGTAACTCTGACTGGCCGGGCCTTCTTCCAGGGCATGAAGAAAAACGATGTGGTCCTGATGTTCCACAGCGTCCAGATGTACATTCACCACACCCCGAGTTTCCAGCGCAAGTTGAGTCAGCTCAAAATAATGCGTGGCAAACAGGGTATAACTCCGGTTTTTTTCGATCAGATAATGGGCGATTGCATAGGCCAGCGCGAGGCCATCGAAAGTGGAGGTTCCACGTCCGATTTCATCCACCAATACGAGGCTCCGCTCTGTGGCGGTGTTAAGAATGTGCGCTGCTTCTGACATTTCTACCAAAAAAGTTGAACGTCCTGAAGCAAGGTCGTCGCCTGCACCGATGCGCGTAAAAATCTGGTCAATGGGCCCTAGTACGGCCGATTTTGCGGGCACAAAGCATCCTGCGTAAGCCAGCAGTACGATCAGTGCGGTCTGGCGCATATAAGTGGATTTACCACCCATATTGGGACCTGTGATAAGCAGCATGCGTCGCGCAGGATGAAGGTCGGTATCGTTGGGAATAAAGCGCTCCACCTGTTGTTCAACTACCAGATGGCGCCCACCGGTGATGGTGATGCGTGCGTCTTCGCAAAACTCCGGTGCAACAAGATCAAGCGCTACAGCACGTTCGGCAAGGCAGGCCAGGGCGTCCAGTTCGGCCACTGCAGATGCCATGGCTTGCAGCGAGGGAAGGTGTGACACTAATGCAATGAGCAGCTGCTCATACAAAAACTTTTCACGTGCCAGTGCGCGCTCGTTAGCGGATAGCGCTTTTTCTTCAAAGGCCTTGAGTTCCGGCGTGATGTAGCGCTCAGCATTTTTGAGGGTTTGGCGACGACGATAATCGTCCGGGATGCGACTGACTTGCGCGTGACTGACTTCGATATAGAACCCATGAACCCGGTTGTATTCCACCTTGAGGTTGGCAATTCCGGTTCGCGTTCGTTCGCGACCTTCCAGGTCCAGCAGAAAATCACCGCAGTGGTCCTGGATGTCCCGCAGTTGGTCGAGCTCAGCATCGAAGTGAGGTGCAATGACACCGCCATCGCGAATGTGCGCAGCAGGGTCAGGGGCAATCGCCTGCTCGAGCAGGGTCAATACCTCGGCAGGTGTGTTTCGAAAGGTGGCGCACAGGACGCCCAAACGTTCGGATGGTGTAACGGATAACAACGCGATACATTCGGGAAGGAGGGCCAGGGAATCGCGTAGCGCCAAAAGGTCCCGTGGACGGGCAGATTGAAGTGCCAGCCGGGCGCAGATACGTTCCACGTCACTACTGCGTTTGAGAAGGGTGCGACACTGCAGCGCAAGACTTGCCGTGCCTTCACCGACCAGGGCGTTGATGGCTGCGTGGCGTGCGCGCAGCGTCGCGCATTGGCGTAAGGGGTGGTGCAGCCAGCGGTATAGCAGGCGTCGACCCATGGGGTTGATGCAAGTGTCCAACACAGAAAGCAACGTTGGCGCACGTCCGCCGCGCAAGGTCTCCGTGATTTCCAGGTTGCGTCGGGTGGCACTGTCCATAGAAACCCAGTCGCCCTGTCTAACCACCTGTATACCCTGAATATGCGGTAAGGTGCTGCGTTGCGTGTGGCTTGCATATCCCAACAAGGCGCCGGCAGCGGTGATCCCTGCGGGAAGGTCAGTGCAGCCAAAACTGGTCAGGTCATGTACTTTAAAGTGCTCACACAGGATGCGTGTTGCGCCCTCCAGATCAAAGTGCCAGGGGGCCAGTCGTTGTAGCGGCAGGGGTTTGCGGCCAGGAGTTGGAGTGAAGGAATCCGATACCAGGATCTCGGCGGGGTCGATGCGTTCCAGTTCGGCATCAAGATCGCCCAGCGGGTATTCGGACAGGATCAATTGGCCGCTGCTTAGGTTAAGCGTGGCCAACCCTACCCTGTTCCCGGATGGCGCAACAGCAGCGAGCAGGCTGTCGCGGCCCTCATCCAGGAGCGCCGCATCGGTCAGCGTACCAGGAGTAATGATGCGCACCACCTGGCGCTCTACAGGGCCCTTGGCCGTGGCGGGGTCACCGATCTGTTCACAAATGGCCACAGACTCCCCCTGGCGCACCAGCCGTGCTAGATATTGCTCTACGGCGTGGTAGGGAACCCCTGCCATGAGAATGGGCTGCCCGGCAGAGGTGCCGCGACGGGTCAGGGTTATGTCCAGGAGCCCTGCAGCTTTTTCGGCGTCCTCATAGAACAGCTCGTAAAAATCGCCCATGCGGTAGAACAGTAGCCGATCCGGATGCTCCGCTTTGAGGGCAAGGTATTGCTGCATCATCGGCGTATGTTTTTCCATTCCCGGAGGATCGTAATGTGGTTTCATGGGTGCTGTGGGTGGCTGAAGTTCGAGGCCCAGTTTATCAGGAGCCATAATTGCCCACTATCGCCAATTTATTTGAGATAGATCAATACATTTCGTGAATGAAGGGTATAGATTGGCGCTTGTATTCTTGATTACCTTGTTGTTTCAGGTAATCGTAACAGGCCCCCTCGCACGGGCAGTCCGGTGTTGTTTATGGATTGTCCGTGCATTTCTTTTTTCTTCCTCAACTGCCTAGCATGAACCACGCGGTCAGCGCGCTGACTGCCAAAAACGGCACAGAGTACAGGTGGAAACGCCACCAGATGTCGCGTTTCGCTACCATACGTAGCGCGATCAGGTTGGCTAGCGAGCCCAGCACAAAACCAAACCCCCCCACATTGACGGCATAGGCCAGGAGAGGACTGGGTGGAACCCACCTGGTCAAAAGGATGGTTGTTGGCACGTTGCTGATTACTTGCGAAGCCAGCACGCCCGTTGTGAATAGCTCCAGAGGCGAATCACGCGAAAGAGATTCCAGAATAGCGCGTACCCCATCAAGACCTGTCAACAGGCGGATGTCCACAAACATCATTGCAAACACGGCAATCAGGCCCCAGTCCACCTGCAACAAGATGCGAGGGCGCATCAAGGTAATACCTGCCAGCACACCGATCAAACCCCAGCCAGGATGGCCCCACTCCACGCAGACCACGAATGCACCATAAAGCAGCGAACAAAAAGCAATCAGAGGTCTGTTCCAGGCGGTTGTCTCGCCTGGCAGCAGCACGACAATGCGCTGATTGGGAAACACCAGTGCGGTGAAAGCCACCAACAACATCATTAACACCCATGACAATGGGGCCATCTGCCGGGTGAATTCGATAAACGACAGATGCGACAGTTGCCATAACAGGATATTTTGTGGATTCCCGATAGGGGTCAACATCGATCCGGCGTTGACCGCCAGGGCTTCAAAAATGACCAGGCGTTCAATGGGAAGACCACCCAGATTGCGCAGCCCCAATGTTAATGGAACGACAATGAAGAGCGCGATGTCATTGGTCAGGACGGTGGAGAGCAATGCCGAAAACGCCACCAGAAAAATTGCCAGCGTGCGTTCATGGGTAAGGTGGTTGAGAATGTGGCGCCCCAGGTGATCCAACGCGCCACTGACCTCGATGCCCTTCGTTAGCAGCATGAGTCCGGTCAGAGTAAGCAAGGTGGGCACGTGGATGCCCTGAGCGGCCAGGGGCACGGCTCCAGGATCAAGAACGGCAAGCCCCAACCCGATCAGGAGCAGCAGATATAACATAAGTCGGGGTAAGACCTCAAAATGGGGGATTATCCCCAATTTTGAGGTCTGACCCCGACTTATGCTGTAAAATATCGGGTTCTTCTGTTGCTGTGCAGGGATTCCTCATGACATCAAACCCCGTTTCCATTGGCCATTTTGTTCAGGGGCGCCCCGTTGCTGGCACCAGTGGCCGCACTTCCGAGGTGTTCAACCCGGCGACCGGTCAGGTGACAGGGCTTGTGACGCTGGCCTCTGTCAGCGAGGTGGATCGTGCCGTCACCACCGCGCGAGCGGCATTTCCCGGATGGGCTGCGACATCTCCTTTGCGCCGCGCACGAGTGATGTTCAAATTCAAGGAACTGATTGAAAAACACCACGATCAACTCGCAGCACTCATAACGGCCGAGCACGGTAAAGTCTTCACCGATGCGCATGGCGAAGTCACGCGCGGTCTTGAAGTGGTTGAATATGCATGCGGGATTCCCGAATTGCTAAAGGGCGAATACACCGAACAGATCGCTACGGGGGTAGACGGCTGGACCATGCGCCAGCCTCTGGGTGTTTGTGTTGGTATCACGCCGTTCAATTTTCCGGTGATGGTGCCCTTGTGGATGCTGCCCATGGCCCTGGCCTGCGGCAACAGCTTTATCCTCAAGCCCTCCGAACGCGATTCTTCGCCCAGTTTGCTGCTTGCTCAATTGCTCAAGGAAGCCGGCCTTCCCGATGGCGTATTCAACGTCGTTCAGGGGGATAAGACGGCTGTGGATGCACTGTTACACCATACTGAAGTGGATGCCGTAAGCTTTGTGGGTTCCACCCCGGTTGCCCAGTACATCTATAGCACTGGTACGGCACAGGGCAAGCGTGTGCAAGCTTTGGGTGGCGCCAAAAATCACATGGTGGTAATGCCTGATGCCGACCTTGATCAAACGGTGGATGCCTTGATGGGCGCGGCCTATGGTTCGGCAGGCGAACGTTGCATGGCCATTTCCGTGGCTGTGGCCGTCGGCAACGTGGCCGACAGGTTGGTGGATGCACTGGTACCGCGAGTGCGTGCACTCAAGGTAACGGAAGGGATGGATCTGAATGCCGAAATGGGCCCTGTGGTTACAGCGGCGCATCGCGCCAGGATCGTGGGATATATTGAAGCCGGAGTTGCGGCAGGAGCTGATCTGCGCGTGGACGGGCGGCATATCAAGGTGCCCGGACATGAGGCCGGATTTTTTCTGGGGGGCTCGTTGTTTGATCGGGTTACTCCGGACATGACCATTTACCGGGAAGAAATCTTTGGACCCGTCTTGTGCGTAGTGCGTGTACCGGATTTTGGTAGCGCCCTTAAACTTGTCAACGATCACGAATTTGGCAATGGCACCGCCATCTTTACCCGCGATGGCGGCACGGCACGCGAATTTGTGTCGCGAGTGCAGGTCGGTATGGTAGGCGTCAATGTGCCGATTCCAGTGCCCATGGCTTTTCATAGTTTTGGTGGATGGAAGCGCAGTTTGTTTGGCGATCATCACGCGCATGGCCCCGAAGGTGTGCGGTTTTACACGCGTCAGAAAGCGGTAACGCAACGATGGCCCGGCAGCATCGAGGCAGGCGCGCAGTTTGCCATGCCCACTCACAAATAGGCGCTCGTATAACCCATGCATCCCCAGCTCAATTTTGCCGTCAAGGCCGCACGTCGCGCGGGTAACATCATTAACCGGGCTGCCTTGGATATTGAGCGCCTGACAGTAACCAAAAAAGGGCCCGCAGATTTTGTGACGGAAATAGACCGCCAGGTGGAGGACGTCATCATTGGCATGCTGCGAGACGCTTATCCGGATCATGGGTTTTTGGGAGAAGAAAGCGGTGCCGTGGGCGATTCGGAATACCAATGGATCATCGACCCGATTGATGGCACCACCAACTTTCTTCATGGCTTTCCCATGTACTGCACTTCCATTGCATTGGCCCATAAAGGCATTGTCACCCAGGCGGTCATCTACGATCCCGTGCGCAACGATCTCTTTACCGCAACGCGTGGCAGCGGCGCCTTTTTTAACGACCGCCGGATGCGGGTCAGCAACCTGCTTCGCATGGAGGACGCACTGATCGGCTCGGGCTTTCCATACAGCAGCATGGAGCATCAAGAACGTTACCTGCGCATGCTTGCCGAGGTAATGCGCAAGACTTCCGGCATTCGTCGCCCCGGCTCTGCCGCGCTCGACCTTGCCTATGTTGCAGCCGGGCGTTACGACGGATTCTGGGAACTGGGGTTGAAGCCATGGGATATGGCCGCTGGTACCCTCCTTATTCAGGAAGCGGGTGGCCTTGTTTCCGATCTTGAGGGCAATAACCAGTTTTTACAGAGCGGCAATGTGGTGGCGGGCAACCCGAAAATTTTCGGGCAACTGTTGCCCATGGTTGCACGCGCCTGATTTCATGCCCGGTTAAGCGCCATGTTGGACCGCATTCGTATCATATTGTGTAACACAACCCATCCCGGCAACATCGGGGCAGCAGCGCGTGCCATGAAAACCATGGGCTTAACCCGTCTTTCATTGGTCAATCCGCGGTTTTTTCCAGACGAACAGGCCACTGCCATGGCTTCCGGGGCGGATGATGTGCTGGCTGATGCCAGGGTGTATGCCTGCCTTGCTGACGCCTTGCAGGGGACCACGTTTGTGGTGGGCATGACAGCGCGGCGCCGCGATCTGTCACACGATATGCGGCCGGTGCGCGAAGTGGTCCAGCAGGTGGCTGACGAGGTGCAACAGGGCGAGGTGGCCATGGTATTTGGCACCGAGATGGCAGGGCTCTCTAACGCCGAACTGGATGCCTGCCAAATGCTGGCCAATATTCCTGCCCAGCCAGACTTTAGTTCGCTTAACCTCGCTGCGTCGGTGCAGATTGCGGCTTATGAGTTGCGCCAGGCGTTGCTGAAGGATCGTGGCGCCGTGGGGCGTGAATACCCACTGGCTTCCCATGAGGAAATGGAAAGTTTTTACCAGCATCTGGAGCGCGTTCTGCGCGGGAGCGGCTTTCTTAACCCTGCTAATCCGGGGCGCTTGATGATTCGCCTGCGCCGGTTGTTTGCTCGCGCCCGGGTGGAGCGTGAGGAAGTCAGCATTCTGCGTGGTATCCTGAAAGCCTTGTATCCGGCCGATGATGGGTCATCGCGCCCACTTTGAAAGGGATTTTGAATGCTGGACCGAATTCGCGAGCAGATTGATATCGTTTTTGACCGTGATCCGGCAGTGCGCAGCCGTTGGGAAGTGATTTCCCTTTATCCCGGCTTTCACGCCGTGCTGATGCACTGGCTGGCCCACTGGTTTTGGCGCCACGACCTGAAATGGCTGGGACGTTTTATCTCACAGGTTTCCCGTGGGGTGACCGGCATTGAAATTCATCCCGGCGCCACACTTGGAAGGCGTGTTTTCATTGATCACGGCATGGGTGTGGTCATTGGTGAAACAGCCGAAATTGGGGACGACTGCACTCTGTATCAGGGAGTAACCCTGGGCGGAACATCCTGGAACAAAGGCAAGCGTCATCCCACGCTGGGTTCTAAGGTTATTGTGGGGGCTGGTGCCAAAATCATTGGCCCGATTTTCGTGGGGGAAGGTGCCAAAGTGGGTTCCAATGCCGTGGTCGTGAAAACCGTGCCACCAGGAGCCACCGTCATTGGCATTCCGGGTCGGGTGGTGGAAGATGAGTATCACCAGCCCGTCAAGACAGATTCCGGTTTTACCGCCTATGGTCCCACGGACGACGACAAGGACCCGTTAGTGCTGGCGGTACAACAGTTATTGCGCCATAACGAGGCGCTGGAGCATAAAGTAGAAGAACTTTCTCGCGGGTTGGCGGATCTTAAGGATAAGACAGACCCCCGCAACATTGAGGAGAACTGATCATGGCCGTAACATTAACTTCCGCAGCCGCCCAACAGGTTAGGCAGGCGCTATCAAAACGTGGCAAGGGGGTTGGCTTGCGCCTTGGCGTTAAAGAGGCCGGATGTTCTGGATTTGCCTACGTGATTGATTACGCTGACGAAGCATTGCCAACCGATGCCCATTTTGAAAGTGAAGGTGTGCTGGTGCTGGTAAATACTGAACATCTTCAATATCTGGATGGCACCGAACTCGATTATCGGCGCGAAGGGCTGAATGCCGCATTCAAATTTAACAACCCCAACGTCGCTGACGCTTGTGGTTGCGGTGAGAGTTTCACCACACGCCAGGCGTGAAGGCGCCTGGTTCTAACACAGGTTTTCCGCTGACTGTTCCTTTGCCGGCCGGATCGGCCGACGCGCTCCTGCTGGCACGCTTTGCCGAGGATCACTCGCCGCTCGTCATTCTTACCGAAACGGCCTGGCAGGCACAACGATTGCTGGAGGAAATCCAGTGGCTTGCCCCCCAGCGCTCGGTTCATCTTCTTCCCGACTGGGAAACCCTGCCCTACGATCACTTTTCGCCGCATCAGGATCTTGTTTCCGAACGGCTGGCCACCCTCTGGCAATTTGTCAGTGGTCAATGCGACATCGCTCTGGTGCCCATTGCCACGGCCTTGTATCGCTTACCCCCGGTAAGTTATCTTGCGGCGCGTACTTTTCTTATCCGCAAAGGGCAGACCCTTAACCTCGACGCATTCCGCGCCCAGATGACCACTGCGGGTTACACCCACGTTACTCAGGTGGTCAAGTCAGGCGAATATTGCGTACGCGGCGGCTTGATCGATCTCTATCCCATGGGCAGCCTGGTGCCATTTCGCATTGACCTGATGGACACCGAGGTGGAGACCATTCGCACTTTCGATGCCGATACCCAGCGCACCCTCTATCCCGTGCCCGAAATTCGTCTGCTACCGGCACGCGAATTTCCATTGGATGAAGCGGGACGGTCGCACTTTCGTGAAAAATTCCGTGAGCGTTTCGAAGGTGATCCCTCACGCAGCGCACTCTATCGCGATGTGGGTAACGGGTTGGCGCCAGGCGGCATCGAGTACTACCTCCCCCTGTTTTTTGACAACTGCGCTACCTTATTCGATTACATTCCTGAGGCAACCACAATCTGCCTGCATCAGAATGTCACGGCTGCTATCCAGGCATTCTGGCAATCCACCCGATCGCGCTGGAACCTGTTGAAGGGTGACCGCGCCAACCCGGTGCTGGATCCAGACGAACTGTTCCTGACCGAAGAACAGTGTTTTGCAGCACTGGCGAAGTTGTCGGGGTCAGACCTCAAAAAGGATGAACTGGGGTCAGACCTCACTTTTTTGAGGTCTGACCCCAAACCAACTACGCCGCTTCCACCCGTGGAACTTACGCGTCGCGACGCGTTGCCGATAGAAAAGCTGCAGGATTTCACACGGTCTTTTCCAGGGCGTGTGCTGCTGGTTGCGGAAAGCCTGGGGCGGCGCGAAACGATCAGCCAGATGTTGCAGGAATTTGGTTATCCAACCACCCCGGTTGAGTCCTGGCAGGCGTTTGTAGAAGGCACCATGCCAGTGGCCATTGTGGCAGCGCCGCTTACGGCGGGTTTTATCCTTGACCATGAGCGGCTTGCCGTCATCACCGAAACCGAGCTCTACAAAAGCCAGGTTCGCCAGTCGCGGCGACGGGATAAGCTCACGCGCAGCAATGCCGACACCCTGCTCAAGGATTTGTCTGAAGTGCGCGTGGGCGATCCGGTGGTGCACGTGGACCATGGCATCGGACGGTTCCTGGGACTTGTTAACCTGGATTTTGGCGAGGGGATTACGGAATTTTTACACCTGCAGTACGCTGCCGACGACACGCTCTATGTACCTGTGTCACAGCTTCATCTGATTGGCCGCTACACCGGCGGTCCGGCCGAAACCGCGCCCCTGCACAAACTGGGCAATGACCAGTGGGAAAAAGCCAAACGGCGTGCAGCCATTCAGGCGCGCGATACCGCTGCAGAGCTGCTTGACTTGTATGCGCGCCGCGCTGCGCGTGCCGGGTTTGCCTTTCCCATTAATGACAACGAATATAGTGCCTTTGCAATGGCTTTCGATTTTGAGGAAACCCCGGATCAGGCAGGGGCCATTGCGGCAGTGATTTCCGATATGCGTTCCGGAAAACCGATGGATCGCCTGATCTGCGGCGATGTGGGGTTTGGCAAGACTGAAGTAGCCATGCGCGCAGCATTTCTGGCGGTGAATGCCGGCAAGCAGGTGGCTATTTTGGTGCCTACCACGTTGCTGGCCGAACAACATTTCCAGAATTTCAGTGACCGCTTTGCCGAGTGGCCGGTACGAATAGCCGAGCTGTCGCGATTTCGTTCGTCAAAAGAAGTGGCAGACACGCTACTAGGATTGAGCGCTGGCAAAATTGACATTGTCATCGGCACACACAAGCTGGTGTCCGGGTCGGTGAAGTTTGCCAACCTTGGTCTTGTCATCATTGATGAGGAACATCGTTTTGGAGTGCGCCAAAAAGAACGATTGAAAGCGCTGCGTGCCGAAGTGGACGTATTAACCCTGACTGCTACTCCCATACCACGAACGCTTGCCCTGTCGCTGGAAGGATTGCGGGATTTTTCTGTCATTGCCACGGCGCCCCAGAAACGCCTGTCCATCAAAACCTTTGTTTACCCTGATTCGGACAGCATCATTCGCGAGGCAGTCCTGCGCGAATTAAAACGTGGCGGACAACTTTATTTTCTGTACAACGAAGTGGATACCATGGACAACATGCGTGACCACCTCATCCGTCTTCTGCCCGAAGCGCGGATTGCGGTGGCCCATGGCCAGTTGCGTGAGCGCGAGCTGGAGCGCGTAATGCGTGAGTTCTATCATCAGCAGGTTAACGTGTTGCTGTGTTCCACCATCATCGAAACCGGCATCGATGTTCCTACTGCCAATACCATTATCATCCATCGCGCAGATCGTTTTGGATTGGCGCAGTTGCACCAGTTGCGGGGCCGCGTGGGGCGCTCGCACCATCAAGCGTACGCATATTTGTTAACGCCCCCGCCAGACGCGTTAACTGCTGCCGCCAAAAAAAGGCTGGAAGCCATACAGATGATGGAAGATCTGGGCTCGGGCTTTTACCTTGCCATGCAGGATCTCGAAATCCGCGGCGCCGGGGAGGTGTTGGGCGACTCGCAAAGCGGCGACATTCAGGAAGTAGGTTTCAGTTTGTACACCGATCTGCTCAATCAGGCAGTAGCCGCCTTAAAGCAGGGCAAGACCTGGGATCTCGAAACCCCGCTCAATGTTGCTACCGAAATCAACCTGCATGCACCCGCTTTGTTGCCTGCGGATTATTGCGGCGATATTCAGGAACGTCTGGTTTTGTACAAACGACTGGCCAATTGCGAATCGGAATCAGACCTTGAGAGCTTGCGTGAAGAATTGATTGATCGTTTCGGCCTGCTACCCGAACCTGCACAGGTTTTGCTGGAATGCCACCGGCTGCGTCTTGCCAGTCAACCACTGGGCATTCGAAAAGTGGATGCTAACGGGGAGAGTATTGTCATCCAGTTTGGGCGTCACACGCCGCTCGAACCACAGGACATTATTTTGCTTTTGCAGTCAAAGCCAAACTATCGACTGGCCGGGCCCGAGCGATTGAAAGTGCTGCTCAAGGGTTCGGGGCCCATGGAACGTGCTGCGCAGGTACGCGGCATCTTGCGCGAGCTGGCCGGCTGCCGAAGCGAGCCAGTAGCGGTCAGGCCTTGACCGGGACTTTACCGATCTTCATGCGCCACTCTGCCGGACCGGTTTCGTGAACCGACTGTCCTTTCGAATCCACTGCCACGGTCACCGGCATATCCTGCACCTCGAATTCATAAACAGCTTCCATGCCAAGTTCGGGAAAGGCCACCACGCGTGACGAGCGAATGGCTTTGGATACCAGGTAGGCGGCTCCGCCCACAGCAATCAAATACACTGACCGATGCTTGCGGATGGACTCGATGGTGCTGGGGCCGCGTTCGGCTTTGCCGATCATGCCCAGCAGGCCGGTTTTATCCAGCATCATGTCGGTGAATTTGTCCATGCGCGAGGCCGTCGTCGGACCTGCCGGCCCCACGACTTCGTTACGGACAGGATCCACTGGGCCCACGTAGTAAATGAAGCGGTTGTTGAAATCGAGTCCAGCGGGCAGGGGACTTCCTTTGGCGAACAAGTCGGCGATCCGTTTGTGAACCGCATCCCGCCCGGTTAATAGTTTGCCATTAAGCAGCAAGGTCTCACCGGGTTTCCAGCTTTGCACTTCCGCTGCGTTGACCTTGGCCAGGTCCACGCGCCGGGCGCTGGGTGAAGCGTGCCATGAGACCTGCGGCCAGTCAGCCAGCGATGGCGGACTCAAGCTGGCCGGACCAGAGCCATCCAGCACAAAGTGAACATGGCGGGTTGCGGCACAGTTGGGAATCATGGCTACGGGCAGGGATGCGGCATGAGTGGGGTAATCCAGAATTTTCACATCCAGCACAGTGGCCAGGCCACCCAACCCCTGGGCGCCGATGCCCAGCGCGTTGACCTTGTCAAACAGTTCGATGCGCAGCTCTTCGATGCGGTTTTGTGGGCCGCGCGCTTTGAGTGCTGCCATGTCGATCGGGTCCATCAGCGATTCCTTGGCCATCAGCATGGCTTTTTCGGCTGTGCCGCCAATGCCAAGGCCCAGTATTCCCGGGGGACACCAGCCAGCGCCCATGGTGGGAACGGTCTTGATAACCCAGTCCACGATGGAATCCGAAGGGTTGAGCATTACAAACTTGGACTTGTTTTCCGAACCACCGCCTTTGGCTGCTACTGTAATTTCCACGGTCTCTCCGGGCACCAGTGACACATGAATCACCGCCGGGGTATTGTCTTTGGTATTGGAGCGTTTACCCGCCGGATCTGCCAGTATGGAAGCGCGCAGCGGATTGTCCGGATCAAGGTAGGCACGCCGCACCCCTTCGTTAATGACTTCTTCCAGGGATCGAGCGGTTTCAAATCGGGTTGCCATGCCGACTTTAAGAAACACATTGACGATGCCGGTATCCTGGCAGATGGGGCGCCGACCTTCGGCACATAGACGCGAATTGGTCAGGATTTGGGCGATGGCGTCGCGCGCAGCGGGCGAGCTTTCCTGTTCATAAGCTGTGCCCAGTGCCTTCAGGTAGTCGGCTGGATGGTAATACGAAATGTATTGCAGGCTGTCCGCAATACTTTGGATAAGGTCATCTTCACGAATGGTAATCACAGCAAACGCTCCAGGCAAAAAAGTCCAGAACACGACTCTACCAGAACGTGCCCAAAAGAACTTCTGTAAGACAGAAGAGTTTGGTTCGTTAACAATGGCTATAATGACGGATTATTGCTTGTCTTGTGCTCAGGAAAACCGTTACACGAACAAATTGAGAGGGAGGTTTCATGTCCACCGAAGCATTGCTCCACGAAGATCGTGTCTTTCCGCCAACCCCTGCCTTTGTATCCCAGGCCAATATTTCCGGCATGGCCGCCTACGAGGCCCTATGTGCCGAGGCCCGAAAGGATGCCAATGCGTTCTGGGGTCGTCTTGCGCGAGAAAATCTGTACTGGCATCGACCTTTTACCCGGATTTTGGACGAATCCCACCCTCCCTTTTTTAAATGGTTTGAAGATGGCCTTACCAACGCTTCATACAACTGTCTTGACCGTAACCTGCAAAACGGCAATGCGCAAAAGACGGCAATTATTTTCGAAGCGGATGATGGGACCGTTACCCGCATCACTTATCAGGAGTTGTACCACCGGGTTTGCCGGTTCGCCAATGGATTAAAGGCGCTCGGTGTCAAGAAAGGAGACCGGGTGGTCATCTACATGCCCATGTCAATCGAAGGGGTTGTGGCCATGCAGGCCTGTGCCCGCATCGGTGCTACCCACTCGGTGGTATTTGGCGGATTTTCCGCCAAGTCGCTTCAGGAACGCATCGTGGATGTGGGCGCTTCGGCGCTAATTACTGCTGATGAACAACGGCGCGGGGGCAAAGGGATGCCGCTCAAGACGATTGTGGATGAGGCTTTGGCGCTGGGCGGTTGCGAGGCCCTGAAACACGTCATCATCTACCGGCGTACCGGCACCACGATTCCGCTGCTGGCTGGACGGGACCACTGGATGCATGACGTTGAAGCCAACCAGCCAGACAATTGCGAGCCGGAGTGGGTCAGCGCCGAGCACCCGCTATTTGTGCTTTACACTTCGGGATCTACCGGAAAACCTAAGGGCGTTCAGCATGCTACCGGGGGATACCTGTTGTGGGCTGCCCTCACCATGAAGTGGGCATTTGACATCAAACCTGCCGATATTTTTTGGTGTACTGCCGACATCGGCTGGGTGACCGGGCACACCTACATTGCGTATGGTCCCCTGGCTGTGGGGGCTACTGAAGTCGTATTTGAAGGAATGCCGACTTATCCTGACGCCGGTCGGTTTTGGGACATGATTGCGCGCCATCGGGTCAGTGTGTTCTATACGGCCCCCACCGCCATTCGTTCACTCATCAAGGCTGCCAATGCGGTTCCTGCCACCCATCCGGGCAATTATGACCTGTCCAGCCTGCGCCTTCTGGGTTCGGTGGGTGAGCCCATCAATCCTGAAGCCTGGATGTGGTATTACAAAAACGTCGGAGGTGAGCGTTGCCCCATCGTGGACACCTTCTGGCAAACCGAAACCGGTGGTCACATGATTTCACCACTGCCCGGAGCAACACCGCTGGTACCGGGATCTTGCTCCTTGCCCTTGCCAGGTATCGAAGCGGCTGTGGTGGATGAAACGGGACACGAAGTGCCCAATGGCCAGGGTGGAATTCTGGTAATCAAGCGTCCCTGGCCCGCCATGATCCGTACCATCTGGGGTGATCCCGAGCGCTTCAGGAAAAGCTACTATCCGGATGAACTCAAGGGCTACTACCTGGCTGGTGATGGCGCCATTCGCAACAAAAATACCGGGTACTTCACCATCACCGGGCGTATTGACGACGTGCTTAACGTTTCGGGCCATCGGATGGGCACAATGGAAATCGAGTCGGCACTGGTGTCAAATCCGCTGGTGGCTGAAGCTGCCGTGGTGGGCCGTCCTGACGACATGACAGGAGAGGCCATAGTGGCGTACGTGGTGCTCAAACAGGCGCGCCCCACGGGTGATGAAGCCAAAAGAATTGCTACCGATCTGCGCAACTGGGTGAGCAAGGAAATTGGCCCCATCGCCAAACCCAAGGAGATCCGCTTTGGCGACAATCTGCCCAAAACCCGCTCCGGCAAAATCATGCGCCGATTGCTACGGGTCATCGCCAAAGGGCAGGAAGTTACCCAGGACGTCTCTACCCTGGAAAACCCGGCTATCCTGCAGCAACTGAAAGAAACGCTTTAACAGGTTATCCCGGGTGAAACTGCTCAATCGATATCTTGCCCGGGAAATCCTTTTTAGCACGGGCCTCGTGTTCGCGGCGCTGTTGTTCCTGTTTTCCTTTTTTGACCTGATACACGAGCTTAACGATCTGGGCAAGGGAAGTTACCAACTCTGGCAAATGTTTGTGTTCGTGATGCTTGCCGTTCCGGGGCACGCTTATGAGTTGTTTCCTATTGCTGTCCTTATTGGCACGTTGTATGGATTGAGCAACCTTGCCGCGCATTCAGAAATTACGGTCATGCGAACCTCTGGCATGTCGCGCAATAAGTTGGGGCTGGCGTTGATCAGAATAGGGTTGCTGTTTGTGCTTGCGGCATTTTTGTTGGGTGAATTGATCATGCCGATCTCTGAAGAAGCAGCACAACAATGGCGGCTCAAAGCGCTTAACAATTTTGTTGCAACTCAGTTTCGCTCCGGGATATGGGTCAAGGACAGGGGAAGCTTCATCAATGTGCGCGAGATGATGCCGGACAATTCTCTACGCGACCTTCGTATTTATGATTTCGACGACGAACGTCGCCTCAAGCGCATAAGCACGGCAAAGAAAGCGTTTTATATGCGGGATCACCAATGGCGGCTTTCTGATGTCGAGCGAACCCTGTTCGATAAAAACGGAGTCACGGTCCAGCACGAGCCCAATGCCGTCTGGGATTCTGTACTCACCCCCACAGTGATGTCCACGCTGCTGGTAGAACCTGAACAGATGTCCATGTGGAATCTCTTTGCCTACATTCGTCATTTGCGTGACAACAGTCAACAAACGGTGCGATTTGAAATAGCCGAGTGGAGCAAATTGCTCTATCCGTTCTCCATTCTGGTGATGATGTTGCTGGCGTTGCCCTTTGCCTTGCAACGACCGCGTTCAGGGGCTGTGGGGATTCGCATCATGATTGGAATTGGACTTGGCTTGGGGTTTTATCTGACCAGTCGGTTTTTTTCCTATCTGGGACAGCTCAATACCTGGAATCCTGTCATCAGCACGCTAGCACCCAGCCTGACCTTCTTGTTGATCGCGTTTTTACTGGGCTGGTGGACCGAACGTCATGCGTGAGCGCGCAATTCCCGAATAAGGTGTAACCCAAGCAGGCGGTCGTGCAGAAATTGGCCTTCGCGGTCCAGCATCGCCCACATGAGGCTAGCCCCGGATACCAGCCCCGGCCAGGCCAGCAGGTAACGTGCCAGGCAGCGTGGCCAGGAAGGGAGCTTTCCCTGGCCATCTACCAAGCGAAAACGCCAGGTTTTCATCGGTACGGTCTGCCCTGAACGATGCCAAAAATAACTGAAATAGAGGCCCAGCATCAGGAACAGGTAGATCTGGTACGCGGTGCGGAATTCGGGATGTTGCCCATAGCGGGTCAGCATGACAAACGGCAGGCCGGCTACCATCAACACGCCACTCACAATCAGGGCTTCATACCCCATGCAGATGAGTCGCGGCAGCAGCGGCAGGCGCTCTGGCATTACCGGGTTGGTGCAGCAGGTGGGGGCGCTGCTGGCGCGGCTGTTGTCGGAGCGGGGTTGTTGGGTTGATTGGCTTGCCAGCGGGATTTAACAGCTTCCTTTTTTTCGGGCGGCAGTGCATGGTAGGTCTTGAAATTCTGCCGGGCTGTTTCGCGCGCCTCGCGTGGCAGGCGAGTCCATTCAGGAATTCGGGCCTTGAAACGGGCCTGTTCTTCGGGGGTCAGCTGGGGATAATGCTTGGCGGCATTGACAAGGCGGCTGCGCTGCAGTGGCGACAAACTATCCCAGTCTTTTTCAGCCGGGGCCAGGATGGATTTTTGCTCGGCGTTAAGGGAATCCCAGCGCGGACCCGGTTCGTGAGCCCAAACCGGGGAGGCAATCAGCGCAGTCAGGAGCGCCCATGCAATCAGCGCGTTTCTTGCAGCCATGCGCCAAAATCTTTTTGGGCGAAAGCCTGGGGTGGAATCTCGCTGGATAGCAGTTTGGCATCCAGCTGGCCGTTGTCGTCATCGGCATCCTGGTCGTGTTGCCAGTAATTAATGACAATGATGGAGAGGGCAATCATCAGGGCTGCCAGGGTCATGCGCAGGACGGGATGACGGTCTTCCCACCAACTCGGATGCGCCCGGTTATGTCCGGCTGTGATCAGGCGCAGCTGCTTGACCGGGACCTGCGACAGGGCAGCAAAGCGGCTTTCGTGGAGGCGATTCACGATGGCAGGGTCGAGCTCGCGCAACCCCTGGTCAAGATGGCGCGCAATCCGTTGTGCGATGTCGAATTCGTTCATAATGTAATGCCTTTAGCGGAAAGCAGGGCCGAAAGCTTATGGACCGCACGGGAGCAATGGGTCTTGACGCTGCCTTCCGAACAGCCCATGGCGGCAGCCGTCTCAGCGACGTCCAGTTCTTCCCAGTAACGCAGCAGGAAGGCTTCCCGTTGACGAGCAGGAAGGTTTTCCAGGGCCGCCTCGATTTCCCCCATTATTTGCTTCTGGCTCAACCGGTTTTCGGGATTATGGGAAATTTGCCCGTCGGGTTCACCTTCCATGGACTCAAGCAGGTCAGAATCGTCGTCTTCGTCACTGTTTTTGAGGCTACTGACCAGAGGGGTCCACCAGGAACGGATCTTATTGCGGCGAAAATGGTCCCTGATGGCGTTTTGTAATATGCGTTGAAAGAGGGGGCCAAATTCTTCCAGTGGCCGTGCGTGGTATTTTTCGGCAAGTTTAAGCATCGCCTCCTGCACGATGTCAAGGGCAGCCGCTTCCTCGCGCACTGCATAGATGGCATGTTTGAACGCGCGGCGTTCAACTTCGGCCAGGAAATCGGATAACTCCTGATGGGAAGCCAGGGGGTATTCCTCCGCTGAATTTCGCAGATGGTAACAAAGGGCCCCTGGTTTTGCTTGCCAATCCACCGCCTGACACGAGCGAAGTCATGTTTCGGGAAACCGTTCCATACCGGTGCAAACCTTGACCAAAGCGGGCGGAACCTTTAACCTGCAAGGTTTTCGATGGTAGAACCATGCGACTGACCGGAGCAGAAATCACAATCCAGTGCCTCCAGGAAGAGGGTGTCGAATTTGTGTTCGGATATCCTGGTGGGGCTGTGCTTTATATCTACGATGCCCTGTTTAATCAGGACAAGGTCAAGCATATCCTGGTGCGTCATGAACAGGCTGCGTTGCATGCTGCAGATGCCTATGCCCGTGCCAGCGGCCGGACCGGGGTGGCCCTGGTCACCAGTGGCCCGGGAGTAACCAACGCCGTCACCGGTATTGCAACCGCCCATATGGATTCCATCCCCCTGGTGATCATTTCGGGACAAGTGCCAACCCCCGCCATCGGGCTGGATGCTTTCCAGGAAGTGGATACTGTCGGGATTACCCGCCCCTGCGTTAAACACAACTTCCTCGTCAAGCATGTGGATGATCTGGCCAATACCATCAAGAAAGCCTTTTATGTGGCTGCTTCCGGGCGACCCGGTCCGGTTTTGGTGGACATCCCCAAGGACGTGTCGCAGCATATCGCCGAGTTTGCCTACCCCAAATCGATATCGATGCGTTCCTACAATCCGGTTACCAAAGGGCATTCCGGACAGATCAAGAAAGCAGTCCAGATGCTGATGGAGGCTCGCCGACCCATGGTTTACGTGGGCGGTGGTGTCATTCTGGGCAATGCTTCGCAACAGTTGACGCATCTGGTGCGGGACCTGGGTTTTCCTTGTACAAACACCCTGATGGGCCTGGGTGCTTATCCGGGGACGGACCCCCAATTTGTCGGGATGCTGGGCATGCACGGAACCTACGAAGCCAATCTCGCCATGCAGCACTGTGACGTGCTGCTCGCCGTCGGCGCACGATTCGATGACCGTGTTATCGGGAACCCGCAACACTTTTATTCCGAGAGCCGTCGCATCATCCATGTGGATATCGATCCCTCTTCCATTTCCAAGCGCGTGCGCGTGGATGTACCTATCGTGGGCAACGTTGTCGATGTCCTGGAAGAGATGCAAAAGCTCATCAATGCGTCATCGGTGCGTCCTGATGCCGCAGCACTCAAGGATTGGTGGAAGCAGATTGGTGAATGGCGCGCGCGCGACTGCTTGCGTTATGACCATAGCGGTTCCATCATCAAGCCCCAGTACGTGGTCGAAAAACTTTACGAGGTCACACACGGAGATGCCATCGTGACATCTGACGTGGGCCAGCACCAGATGTGGGCTGCACAGTATTACAAATTCGACAAACCCCGGCGCTGGCTTAATTCGGGTGGACTGGGAACCATGGGCTTTGGCTTGCCGGCGGCCATGGGAGCGCAACTGGCCTTTCCCGACGCAACAGTGGCTTGCGTGACCGGTGAAGCCAGTATCCAGATGTGCATTCAGGAACTCTCTACCTGCAAGCAATATCATCTGCCGGTCAAAATAATCAATCTGAACAACCGGTATTTGGGCATGGTGCGCCAGTGGCAGCAGATCCTGCACGGCAATCGCTACTCCGAGTCCTACATGGACGCGTTGCCTGATTTTGTGAAACTGGCCGAAAGTTATGGACATGTCGGCGTGCGTATTGAAAATCCGGCAGACGTCGAGCCTGCCCTGCGTGAGGCCTTTGCCCTCAAAAATCGGGTGGTGTTCCTGGACTTCATCACGGACCAGACTGAAAACGTTTTCCCCATGGTCAAGGCGGGCCAGGGCCTTACTGAAATGCTGATGGGTGCGGAAGATTTGTAATCATGGAAACCAGCCAGCCTATGCGACATATCCTGTCCTTGTTGCTTGAAAATGAAGCCGGCGCACTGTCGCGTGTGGCCGGGCTTTTTTCGGCACGCGGTTATAACATCGAATCCCTGACGGTGGCCCCTACCGAAGATCCCACGCTGTCGCGCATGACTATCGTCACCAGCGGCTCGGAGGAGGTGATTGAGCAGATTACCAAGCAACTCAATAAACTGATTGATGTGGTCAAGGTATTTGACCTTAACGAAGGCAATCACATCGAACGCGAACTGATGCTTGTCAAGGTGCGGGCCGAAGGCAAGGAGCGCGAAGAACTAAAACGCACGGTTGACATTTTTCGCGGTCGTATCATTGACGTGACGGACCGCACTTATACTATCGAATTGACCGGTCCTCGGGACAAGCTTGATGCATTTCTGGAAGCCATTGACCGCAGCCAGATTCTGGAAACTGTCCGTACGGGTGCGTCGGGAATTGGACGAGGCGAATGGGTATTACGTGTTTGAGACTGAGAAGACTGGAGAAATAGCATGAATGTGTTTTATGACAAGGATGCCGACCTGTCCCTGATCAAGGGCAGAAAGGTAACTATCGTTGGTTACGGTTCGCAAGGCCATGCCCACGCCAATAACCTCAAGGATTCCGGTGTGGATGTTACGGTGGCTTTGCGTGCTGGCGGGGCTTCCTGGAAAAAAGCGGAGGCTGCTGGTCTTAAAGTGCGCGAAGTCGCTGACGCAGTCAAGGGCGCCGATCTCGTCATGATCCTGCTGCCTGATGAATCACAACCCGAAGTCTACAACACGGCGATAGCTCCCAATATCAAGCCCGGAGCAGCTTTGGCCTTTGCCCACGGGTTCAACATCCACTTCGGGCAGATCGTGCCGCGCGCCGATATCGACGTTATCATGATTGCCCCTAAGGGTCCGGGGCATCTGGTGCGGTCCACCTACACACAAGGTGGCGGCGTGCCAAGCTTGATTGCCGTGCATCAAAACGCCACCGGGCGTGCCCGCGATATCGCGCTTTCCTATGCGGCAGCCAATGGCGGCGCACGCGCCGGGGTCATTGAAACCAACTTCCGTGAAGAAACAGAAACTGACCTGTTTGGCGAACAAGCCGTGCTTTGCGGGGGCACTACTGCGCTGGTGCAGGCGGGTTTCGACACGCTGGTGGAAGCCGGTTACGCGCCTGAGATGGCCTACTTCGAATGTCTACACGAACTCAAGCTGATTGTGGATCTGATGTACGAAGGGGGAATCACCAATATGCGCTATTCCATATCCAACACGGCAGAATACGGCGATCATACACGTGGTCCGCGCATCATTACGGACGAAACCCGTGCTGAGATGCGGCGTATCCTGAAGGAAATCCAGTCTGGCCAGTTTGCCAAAGAGTTTATTCTGGAAAACCGTGCCGGCGCTGCTTCCATGCATGCGATGCGCCGCATTGGCGCAGAACAGCAAATAGAACAGGTGGGCGCCAAATTGCGTGACATGATGCCCTGGATCAAAAAGAACAAGCTGGTTGATCAAAGCAAGAACTGATCGATTGAATCCGTATCCGCACCCCTTTATTGCCCGCGAAGGGTGGTTCTATCTTGGTCTCGCCGGCGCTTTGGCGTTGGCCGTGCATCTTGTGGCCGGTTATCTTTGGGCCTTGCCATTTTGGATCATTGCCCTGTTTGTCCTGCAGTTTTTTCGGGACCCGTCTCGTCCTGTTCCGGTGGGGGACCGGTGGATATTGTCTCCTGCGGATGGCCGTATCGTGGCCGTACAGGCCTGCACTGATCCCTATCTGCAGCGCCCGGCTGTCAAGGTAAGTGTCTTCATGAACATCTTCAATGTGCATTCCAATCGCAGTCCGGTGGCTGGAACGATCCGGCAAGTGGTTTACCACCCGGGACAGTTTCTTAATGCAGACCTCGACAAGGCTTCCGAGGCCAACGAGCGCAATGCCATTGTGCTTGAAACCACGGCTGGGAAGCTGCTGACCTGCGTGCAGGTGGCAGGCCTCATTGCACGGCGTATCCTGTGTTATGTCGGGCAGGGGGAAAAACTTAAGCCGGGGCAACGCTATGGTTTTATCCGCTTCGGTTCACGTGTCGATCTGTACCTTCCCCCCGAGGTTCACCTGCGGGCGGCGATTGGTGATAATGTAAAGGCCACCACCACCATTCTGGCCGAGTGGCCACAGTCCTGAAATGCTTTGAGGGTTGACCGTGTTGCTACCTCCCGACTCACCCAAACCCCTGATTGATGTCGCTGCCCGGCGCCGGGGCATTTATCTGCTGCCAAACCTGTTTACAACTGCCGCCCTGTTTGCCGGATTCTTCGCCATTGTGCAAGGGATGAATGGCTACTTCGAAATGGCTGCCCAGGCAATTTTTATTGCCATGGTATTGGACGGTCTGGATGGCCGGGTGGCACGACTAACGCGTACCCAGAGCGCCTTCGGGGCGGAGTACGATAGCCTGTCGGACATGGTTTCATTCGGAGCTGCCCCCTCACTCGTTGTCTACGAATGGTCCCTGCGCGGAATGGGCAAATTGGGCTGGCTAGCGGCATTTATTTTCTGTGCTGGCGCAGCGCTGCGTCTGGCACGTTTTAATACCCAGCTTAATGTGGGTGACAAGCGCTGGTTTACCGGGTTGCCAAGCCCTGCCGCTGCTGCGTTGTTGGCGGGCATGGTTTGGGTGCTGCAATCCGTTTATGGCGTGGAAGGGTCTCACATTCAGTGGCTGGTCTGGTGTGTCACCGTGTTTGCAGGACTTTCGATGGTGTCCAACATCAAGTTCTATAGCTTCAAGGACCTTAACCTGCGCCGTAGTGTGCCATTCTGGGCCGTGTTGTTGGTCATGCTGGGGTTTGTGATCATTACCCTGGACCAGGCACGTGTGTTGTGGGCATTTTTCCTTCTGTATGCGTGCTCAGGGTATGTTTTATGGGGGTTCCAGTGCATACTGCGCTGGCGTAAAAAAACGACGGGAATAAAAAAAGGAATTCCAGATCAACAGGAGGGGGATTGATGAAATTTCAAAAAATGACGTTGGTGATCCTGTTGTCCCTGATGGTTGTGGGCGTACAGGCAGCAACGCAACCGGGGTTTTTTCACGAAACGGTATCCCAGTCGATTACCATCAAGGCCGATCCGGCAAAAGTCTGGGCATTGATAGGTGATTTCGACGGTGTGGCGCATTGGAATTCTTCGGTCGAGCGAAGTTCCTCCATTGATGAAGATCGGGATTCCCTTACCCGGGCGATCATCTTTAAAGATGACCTGGGCAAGGAAGTGGATGTGCTGGACGAACGCAGCGATGCGGAGATGACGCTGCGTTACCACGTTACGTCCAGCCCGTGGCCTGTTACGCGTTACACTTCCATGATGCGCGTCAGCAGAGGTGCTACGCCTGGCACCACCCTGGTGGAATGGCGCGGCGCTTTTGATGTGAAGGGGATTTTGATAGATCCTGATGGTCCACCAACCTTTGATATGCCGTCGGGACCCATAGTGTTTGGCTTTGATATCGAAACTTACAACAGGTCGTCTCCGTCAGAAAAAAGCGCCAAGCGGGATAAAGTAACGGTAAAGATCATTACTGATATGTACCGCGTAGGACTGGATAGCCTTAAGTGGGTGCTGGAACGCTAGGCAAAAAAAGGGGCGGATCTTGCGACCCGCCCGCTTCAAAGGGCTAGTACCCCAACTGCACTGTCTGCGATTTAACGATAGCAGACCTTTCGCAAAAGAGTGCTTTATTTCTGTTTTAAAATTGTAAAAAAATATGACCCCATGCCGCGTATAGCCAGGTTCTTCCTTGCGTTGACGCTCCTTGTGGGCCTTGGGTGGGCACACGCGCAAGAGGAATTTGTGATCGCAGCATCGCACCCTTTGGCGGCCAGTGCGGGGGCGACGATCCTGCGCGAGGGAGGCAACGCGGTGGATGCTGCGGCGGCAATCCAGTTTGCCCTCAATGTGGTTGAGCCCCAATCATCGGGCATCGGTGGCGGGGCTTTCATTCTGGTTTATCTGGCCAAAACTCACGAAACGCTGGTTATTGATGCGCGCGAAACGGCCCCCGCTGCCGCAACTGCAGATCAGTTTGCGCACCATTCATTCGAAGAAAATTCCGTCAACGGAATTGCGGTCGGGGTACCGGGCACGCTGGCGGGATTTGCAGATGCACAGCGCCGTTGGGGCAGGAAATCGCTTGCGGCCGTGTTACAACCTGCCATCGGCCTTGCGCGTCAGGGTTTTGCGGTTACACCCTACCTTGCGCACGAACTGACCAGTGCGCGTGCTGCGCTCCAGCCAGAGACCCGCGCCCTGTTTCGCAATACAGTGGGCCAGCCTTTGCAAGTGGGCGACTGGTTGCGCCAGCCAGAACTTGCACACACCTTTGAACTGATTGCTGCCGAAGGCCCCGGCGTGTTTTACCAGGGAAAAATTGCAGGGGCCATTGTGGCCGCCCAGCAACGTTCTACTTTGGGGCCTGCAGGTATGGGACGCATGACGCTAGCAGATCTTGCCGATTATCGGGTGGCAGTGCGTTCACCCTTGGTCGGACATTACAGAGACTACACGCTCGTTACCATGCCGCCGCCATCTTCCGGAGGACTGGCACTCCTGCAGTCCTTGGGGTTGTTGGAACATTTTCCGCTGGGGCGCGCACAGGGCTTTGGTGCAGGGGAGTTGAACTCAACCCATCTCACCATTGAGGCCTTGCGCCTCGCCATGGCTGATCGCGCAGTTTGGTTGGGCGACCCTGCCGCTACACCGGTTCCGGTGGCCCATCTGCTGGACGGGCAATACCTTCTTGGCCTCGTGCATGCGATGGGTGTGGACAAACGAATGCCAGACAAGGGCCTGGCGCTGGAGCCGGAAGGAACGCAAACCACCCATTTCACGGTCGTGGACGCTGAAGGCAATGTGGTGAGTTGCACAACCACGGTGGAGGCGGTATGGGGCAGCGGGATTCTTGTTCCGGGCTACGGCTTCCTGCTCAACAACGAACTCACTGATTTCAACCGCGTGCCGAAGGCCGGGCCGCTGGACCCTGGCGCTAACGATGTGCGGCCGGGCATGCGTCCGCGCAGCAGCATGGCCCCCACCCTGGTTTTTAGGGAGGGTCGGTGGTTACTGGCCTACGGCTCGCCAGGGGGGCCCACAATCATAAGCACGGTACTGGAAATGACACTGGATTTGCTGGATGATCACCTCACGGGCGACGCTGCAGTAGGGATGCCACGTTTTGCCGTGCTGGATGCGGCTGGCAAGACACTTATCGAACCCGCTTTGCCGGTTGGGCTGATTGACGCCTTGCGGGCACAAGGTCATCACCTGATACTGGCAACCGAGCCCATTGGATCGGTGCAACTGATCGGTGAAGATCCGGTTACACACGAACGATGGGGCGTTGCTGATCTACGCCGCGAGGGGACAGTCATTCGTTTTTGATTACCAAGATGAATATTACTAGCGAAACCGACTGGTCTTCAATCCGTGCCATGATATTGGTGTTGGGGTTGTTATTTGTGCTGGGAATGTTGCTGGTAGATGGATTCAACGGCCTGTGGGTATTCCGTCTGTTGCGCCGGACTGATCAGATTGGCTTGAAGGCCGCGCGTTTCATGGGTTGGAGTGTGTCCATGCTAAGCTTGTTGGTGGCAGGTCTGACTTTGATGCGCTGGATACTGTGATGGCTGATGACGCACCCGCGCAGCGGGTCATGAAAGTCCGGCGGGATTACAACGGCTGGGTGGCGACGGAAACGCTGGAAGATTATGCGCTACGCTTCACGCCACACGGTTTTCGGAAGTGGTCTGAGTGGCAGGTGGCCAACACCGCGTTTGGGGCCGCATCTTTTTTGGTACTGGAAGCAGTGGGCGGTACCCTCCTGGTCAACTACGGTTTCACCAACGCCTTCTGGGCCATTTTGGTGGCAGGCTTGCTGATTTTCGTAATTGGCACTCCGATCAGTTATTATGCCGCTCGCTATGGTGTGGACATGGACCTGCTGACGCGCGGAGCAGGATTTGGCTACATCGGTTCGACTCTGACGTCCCTCATCTACGCATCCTTCACCTTCATTTTTTTCGCACTTGAAGCAGCCATCATGGCCTATGCACTGGAACTGTGCTTTCATATTCCGCCGGCCTGGGGTTATCTGATCTGTGCGCTGGTCGTCATCCCTCTCGTAACTCATGGCATTACTGTTATCAGTCGCTTACAAACTTATACCCAGCCGGTTTGGGTGGTGATGCTGGCCTTGCCGTATGCCGCCATCCTGTTCAAGCAACCGGATGCCTTGACTGGGTTGGTAGCTTTTCAGGGTATCGGTCGTAACTCTGGCGAATTTGACTGGCCTTCCTTTGGTGCTGCCCTCTCGGTGGGGATAGCATTGATTACGCAGATGGGCGAACAGGTGGACTATCTGCGTTTCATGCCGGCCAAACAGTCAACAAATCGCTGGCGTTGGTATGCCTGTGTTCTGATGGGCGGGCCGGGGTGGGTGGTGCCGGGGGTTCTCAAGATGCTGGGAGGGGTATTGCTGACTTATTTGGCTTTGACCTGGATGGTCCCAGCAGCCAAGGCAGTGGATCCCAACCAGATGTACCTGATCGGGTTCAATGCGGTATTCAATGAGACAACCTGGGCACTCTGGGCTACTACACTGTTCGTGGTTATCTCGCAGGTCAAGATCAATGTCACTAATGCTTATGCAGGATCGCTTGCCTGGTCTAATTTCTTTTCCCGGCTTACCCACAGCCATCCGGGTCGAGTGGTGTGGGTGGTATTCAACACGCTGATTGCCTTGACGCTGATGGAACTGGATGTGTTCCAGGCACTGCGCCAAGTGCTTGGCCTGTATTCCAACATTGCTGTTTCCTGGATGGTGGTGGTGTTTGCCGATTTGATGATCAACAAGCCACTCGGGCTAAGCCCACCGGGGATCGAATTTCGTCGGGCCTATCTATTCGATATTAATCCCGTGGGCGTAGGTGCCTTTGTGATGGCATCAGGACTTTCCGTGTCGGTTTACGTGGGCCTGTTTGGAGCGACAGCAAAACCTTTTGCGCCGTTTGTTGCCATTGGTGCAGCCCTGGTGGTCACTCCGTTGCTTGCTTGGGCAACCCAAGGACGCTATTACCTGGCGCGCCAGCCCACCACGCCTGGTTGGGGAAGCGGCAGCAGAAAATGTTGCATTTGCGAACGCGAATACCAGGAGGAAGATATGGCGCAGTGCCCTGCCTATCAGGATTCCATTTGTTCGCTATGTTGCTCACTCGATGCACGTTGTCACGATTTGTGTAAACCAGAGGCGCGTATTTCGTCACAATGGGATCGTGGACTGCGCCGTATCTTGCCCCAATCGCTGTGGCCGCGGCTTAATTCGGGACTGGGCGATTACCTGTTGCTGATGACCCTGATCATTCCGCTGCTTGCCCTGATCACATTGCTCGCCTATCACTATGAGCGGGACACTTTAAAAATCATGGGATACGACCTGACGCCGTGGCTACAAAGCTCCTTTGTCAGCGCCTATGTAACTGCCGTGTTGGTGGCAAGCATCGTGGCCTGGTGGGTGGTATTGGCTCATAAAACGAGGCAGGTGGCACAGGAAGAACTTAACCGGCAGAATCATTTGCTGATGGAAGAAATTGATTCGCACCGTCAGACCGATGAGCAGCTACAAAAAGCAAAACTTATCGCTGATTTCGCCAATCAGGCCAAAAGCAGGTACATCACTGCAATTAGTCACGAACTGCGTACGCCACTCAACAGCATCCTGGGGTATGCCCAGATTCTTGATGGTGACGAATCAATCCCACAGCATCGACGTCAAGCTATCCGAATCATCCGTCGTAGTGGAGATCATCTGTTGTCACTGATCGAGGATACGCTTGATGTGGCACGCATCGAAAGCGGGAAATTCACGCTTAATATCCGCGCCATCAATTTCATCGAGTTCATGCAACAACTGGTGGACATGTTTACGGTGCAGGCCGCCAGCAAAGGGCTTGATTTTCATTATGAACCAAGTGGGGAAGTTCCAGCAGTTGTGCGGGCGGACCAGCGCCGTTTACAGCAGATTTTGATCAACATTCTGGGCAATGCGCTCAAGTTTACCCAGCAGGGCCAAGTCATCCTGCGACTGACCTATCAGCGCGAAATAGCGTTGTTTGAAGTTGAGGATACCGGACCGGGGATTTCTGAGAACGATCTCCAACGAATCTTTGAACCATTTTCGCGCGGGACCCATATCGGGGAGACATTGATCAGCGGCACTGGCATTGGCCTTACCATTAGTAAAATGCTGACCGAGATGATGGGAGGAGAGATCCTTGTAAAAAGCACTCTCGGTGTTGGCAGTGCATTCAAGATCCGGTTGTTTTTACCCAAGTTGCACTATGAAACGCTAGACCAGGCTTCAGTGCCCGTAAGCAGTATGGGATACCACGGACCACGACAACGCATTCTGGTGGTGGATAATGAAAAAGTTGATCGAGAACTTCTGGTACAAACGCTCGAACCCATGGGGTTTATCATGTCAGAAGCGGAGTCCGGGGAAGCGTGCCTGGAATGCCTTCCATCTTTTCAGCCAGACGTCATTCTCATGGACTTGGCCATGGGCGGTATTGATGGCTGGGAGACCATTCGGCGCATCCGTGAGCGCAAACTATCAAAGGCGCGAATTGCCATCGTCTCCGCCAACGCCTTTGATAAGGCGTTGGACAATTCAGTAGGAATTTCGTCTGAAGATTTCATCACCAAACCGGTTCAAATAGGTTTATTGCTCAACTGGCTTGCTGCGGGTAGTGCGGTGGATGCACGGGTTCCGGAGAAGGAGGAACTGCTGGCGCTGGATGAACTGGTTACACGAGGGTATGTGCGAGGTTTGCTGACCCGACTGGAGGCGTTGGAGCGGCGTGATCCAGCCTATGCAGGGTTAGTGAATGAAATGCGGGGAATGGCTAGCGGTTTTCGCTTTGACGCGCTGCGTGCGTTGTTACGGGAGAAACTGGGACATGTTGAGTAATGCCCACGCAGGCGCCATCGTTCTGATCGTGGACGATGTGCCTGAAAATCTGGCGGTATTGCATGATGCGTTGGACGAAGCGGGCTATGTGGTACTGGTTGCGACGAACGGGAAAAGCGCCATTGAACGCGCTCTGGAGATTGCTCCGGATGTGATTTTGTTGGACGCGCTGATGCCAGGCATGGATGGTTTTGAAGTGGCGCGGCGCTTGAAAGCCCATGTCGTGACACAGGCTATCCCGATCATTTTCATGACTGGACTCACAGAAACAGAGCATGTTGTTTCAGCCTTTGCGGCAGGGGGAAGCGACTACGTTACCAAACCAATACGCCCGCCCGAAGTGCTGGCACGTATTGCCTCGCAAGTTCAGAACGCGAGACATATTCAGCAAACCACCGATGCCCTGGATACTTTTGGACAGGGAATGATGGTCGTTCGTTCAGTAGAAGGCGTCGTGCTATGGCGTACGCCGCTAGCCAAACGGTTGCTGGATAAATATCTCGATGGCAATTCCGGGTCATCACTGGCATCGCTACAGCATTGGATAAAATCAGTAACTGATTTGGCAGTGGATGATCCGGGTCAACCTTCCTTCAGTGTCAGTCGTGACGAGCGACGGCTTACACTGACCCTGCAGCGAAAAACCGACGAAGGAGATTGGTTGATTGCGTTACGGGAAGAAGATGATGCATTGATCGTCCAGGCATTGTCAGAAGGGTTGCAGCTGACTTTGCGCGAAGCTGAAGTACTCTATTGGGTCGTACGGGGCAAGATCAGTCGCGATATAGCCGATATCCTGGGCACCAGTCCGCGCACCATCAACAAGCACCTCGAACATGTGTTCGTCAAATTGGGAGTGGAAACCCGGACAGCGGCTGCAGCACGAGCGATGAATGTGGTGCGGTTGATGTTGCCCCCGGGCCACAACTGACACCTGACAGATGGTATCCAAGGGAGAAGTGGATTCCATCTGTCAGACAGCCGTGCCAGCCCCTTCTAAAACTGCAATTGCAAACCAACGATGAATGAATTAATGGAAGGAAGGCCCGCCTTGTTGGTCTCTTCATAGACTACCGAAACCCGGGCATCGTGACCCTTGATGACGTAGTTAAAGCCCACGTCATTCTTTTGAGTGCGCACCGTTTGTCCAAGCGCTATACCGTTATCCACCGCATCAGGTTTGAAATCCTGATACCGGTAAAACGGCTGGATCTTTCCCCAGCCCACCTTTTGTGGAAACAGGAATTCCACAGTACCCAGATGAGAAGTCCCCTGGGCCACGGCCCCGCCCCAACAATCCGCTGAGGCTGCGACAGAACAGTAACTATCCAGGGTATTCTGGGTATCCACCTTGTAATAGGCCCCTTCCACAGTGAAGGCGCCGCCATCCAGCACTTTCTTTTCCATCAGAAAGTCCACGTTCCAGGCTTTGTAATCTGCATTGACGCCGGTCGCGGTGCTCACGCCGTTTTTCTGGTTCATTCCGGCTAGACCCAGAGCCAGGACATCTTTGGTGCCATAGTAGGTGCTACTTGCATAGTAGGCCGGATCAAGCATGGTGTCCCAGAAATTGTAATTAAGCCGCGCGGTATACATCAGGTTTTTGGAACCACCCCGGCCACTATTATTGACTGATGAACTTTCACGACCCTGGAATCCGCCCACGGCATAGGTTAGGCGTTGATCTCCCACAACTCCCCAGACCGTAGCACCTTGGTCACGACCATCCAGATACTGCTCTGGATAGACCGAAGCAATTCCAGGGTAACTCCACACGTTGATATAGAACGGACCATCCATGTTGGCACGGTCACTCGGGGGTAGCAGGCGCCCAACCCAAAAATTGAACTGTTGCATCGGCTCAATCTGGGCATACGCGTCCAGCACGCTGACGGCGTTGGTTGCGCTGTTGTATTCCGTATTGAACGTTGCCTTGATCGTCTTGGACAGAGAGAAGTTGGTATACAGACGCAGATTGTCCACATTAAAGGATTGCCCGGTGGCCTGCCCGTCACCACCGTTACTGTCATAGGACGTGCGTAGTCCGAGCCCGAAGGAGGCTGACTGGTCATCGCCAAAATTGATGGTGGCCCCGGCATGGGCTGACAAAGCCCCTAGACACGCCAGCGATACAGCGGTCATTGTAAGCAGAGGAGAAATTCGTTTTCGGTTCATATCAGACTCCTTTGGTAGGTTGCACAGGGGTATCAGGGTTTTTCGAATCATCAGGAACAAAGATTAGGGATCAGCGCCTTCTACTGAAATACGCAGAATTGCGAATTTTCCGGAATTAGGCAGGTAGCGGCATAAGCAATGTTGCTTATTTAGATTCGCCCGAGGCGCTTTTATCCTGATTGCGTGCCAGGACCTTCGGGTTCCTGATTTCTCAACTTCAGTTAAGGAGTGTATTCATGAAACAACGTCGAAATTTCCTGCAAGCTACCGCGCTTACGCTTGCGCTGGCGGCTTCGGGATTGGCGGCAGCCACAGCATATGCCGCGGATACCATCAAGGTAGGCATCCTGCATTCCCTTTCGGGTACCATGGCTATTTCTGAAACGGCACTCAAGGAAACGGCCCTGATGACTATCGCGGACATCAATGCCCATGGTGGCGTACTGGGCAAGCAACTGGAGCCGGTAGTGGTAGATCCTGCTTCAAACTGGCCTTTGTTTGCTGAGCGGGCGCGCCAGCTGCTTTCTCAGGACAACGTTGCGGTGGTGTTTGGGTGTTGGACCTCGGTCTCCCGTAAGTCCGTGTTACCCGTATTCAAGGAATTGAATGGCTTATTGTTTTACCCGGTTCAATATGAAGGTGAAGAGCTGGAACGCAATGTGTTTTACACTGGCGCTGCTCCTAACCAGCAAGCCATTCCGGCCGTGGAATATCTGATGAGTAAGGATGGCGGTGGTGCCAAACGTTTTGTCCTGCTGGGAACCGATTATGTCTACCCACGGACCACCAACAAGATCCTGCGAGCCTTTTTGAAGAGCAAGGGAGTTGCCGAATCGGACATCATGGAAGAGTACACACCGTTTGGCCACAGTGATTATCAGACCATCATTGCCAAGATCAAGAAATTCGCATCCGAAGGCAAGAAAACTGCCGTTGTTTCTACAATCAATGGCGACTCCAACGTACCGTTCTACAAGGAACTCGGTAACGCTGGCCTGAAAGCTACAGAAGTGCCGGTGGTTGCATTTTCCGTGGGAGAAGAAGAACTGCGCGGTGTGGATACCAAACCGCTTGTAGGGGAACTCGCCGCCTGGAACTATTTTGAGTCCCTGAAGAATCCGGTTAACCAGAAATTTATTGCCATGTACCGGGCATGGGCTAAAAAGAATAACCTGCCCAAAGCCGATTCAGTGGTGACCAATGATCCGATGGAAGCCACTTACATTGGGATCCATATGTGGAAGCAGGCGGTTGAAAAGGCAGGCAGCACCGATGTCGATAAGGTTATCGCTGCCATGGGGGGCCAGACTTTTAAGGCGCCCGATGGCTTTGAGATCAAGATGGATGAGAAAAATCATCACTTGTGGAAACCGGTGTTCATTGGTGAAGTGAAAGCCGATGGTCAATTTAACGTGGTCTGGAAAACCAAGGGGCCGATTCGCGCACAACCCTGGAGCCCCTATATCGCAGGCAATGACGTGAAAAAGGATGTACCGGAACCGAAGTAACACAGTGTGACCGATTCACTCCGCAGGGCGTTGATGTGCATCCGGTCTGTGGGCCGGATGCACCCTTTTCCATGATGACCAAATTTTTGATGGTATTGATGTTGTTTGGAAGCCCACTGATGGCGGGTGCGGCGCTTGATGCTACATTGATTCACACCTTGGCAAACGGCGATTCGGATGAAAAAATCCAGGCCATTCAAACCCTTGGTTCCCTGGCGACCCCCGAAGCCGTGCAGGTACTAAAATCCTTGTCCGATGATGCATTGTTTGTGGATGGTGAACATGTGTTTTATCTCAATGGAGAACAGGCCATTGATGCCGTGACCGGACTGGCGCTCTCTCCAACACCCGAATCCAGTGACAACGTTGTGATCAACAATCGGGTGCGCTCAGAACTCAATAACGCACTTTCTTCTCTCAAGTTGTTTGACTCAAAGCCCTCTGTGCGGCGCAAGGCAGCCGAAGCCCTGCTCAATGACGTTAGTCCGGACATGCTGCCAGTACTGACAAAAGCTGTGGCGCAGGAAACCGATGCAGGCATACGTGAGCTGTTGCTTTTGGCAGTGGCGCAGATCAACTTGAGCAGCCCGGAGGCGTCGTTACGACTTTCGGCAGTGAAAGCTCTGGAAGAAAGTTCCAGTCCGAATGCCAGGAATCTGCTGACCGCATTGCTTGACCCGGCTCATGAGCCTGTTGAGGCAGTACGGCACGCGGCGCAAGCCTCACTCAAGTCAGTGGACAACCGTCTGGCGCTGAGCGACGCTTTGGCCAGAATATTTTCAGGGATATCGCTTGGGAGCATTTTGATGTTGGCTGCATTAGGACTCGCGATTACCTATGGTGTGATGGGCGTCATCAATATGGCCCATGGCGAGTTGCTGATGGTGGGCGCATATGCCACCTATGTGACGCAAGGATGGTTTCGCCTGCACTGGCCTCAGGCGCTGGAGGGATACGTGCTGGCGGCGATTCCGGTGGCATTTCTGAGTGCGGCTCTGGTGGGAGTCATTTTGGAACGCACCGTGATTCGATGGCTTTATGGGCGACCGCTGGAAACATTGCTGGCAACATGGGGCCTGTCTCTTGGGTTGATTCAATGTGCTCGCCTGATTTTTGGCGCACAAAATGTTGAGCTGGCCAATCCTTCATGGATGTCGGGTGGAGTATCTTTGCCGTGGGGACTCAGCCTTCCCTGGAACCGGATCGACATCATCCTGTTTTCCCTGTTCGTGTTGGCACTGGTTTGGGTGCTTATGAATAAAACCAGGCTTGGCCTGTTTGTTCGGGCTGTGACGCAGAATCGGGCCATGGCGGGGTGCATGGGAGTACCTACCGGGTTGATTGACACAGTGGCGTTTGGGTTGGGTGCCGGGATTGCCGGGCTGGGGGGAGTGGCCTTATCGCAGATTTCCAATGTGGGCCCGGACATGGGACAGGGCTACATTGTTGATTCGTTCATGGTGGTTGTGCTGGGGGGCGTAGGCCAACTTGCCGGGGCGGTCTGGGCCGCACTGGGGCTGGGGATCCTGTCCAAATTCCTGGAAGGTTGGGTGGGGGCAGTTATCGCCAAAATTATCCTGTTGGTATTCGTGATCATCTTCATTCAGCGTCGTCCCCAAGGGTTGTTTGCACTCAAGGGCCGGTTTGTGGATAACTGAGCATGCGCACGCCGCTATTGTTTCGAATTCTAACGCTCTTCGACACAACAGGCTGGATAGCTACCGGACTGTTTGTTGCGATCATGCTGGTGTTGTTGCCTTTGCTCCATCTGGCGTTGCCGGAACAAAGTCCATTTTACGTTTCAAGTTACGTGATTGCACTGCTGGGAAAAATTCTGTGCTATGCCATCGTGGCCGTGGCCATGGATCTGATTTGGGGATACGGCGGTATCCTGTCATTGGGACACGGCGTTTTTTTTGCGTTGGGAGGCTATGCATTTGGCATGTATCTGATGCGTGCTATCGGACATGATGGAGTGTATCAAAGCGATCTGCCAGACTTCATGGTGTTTCTGGACTGGAAAGCTTATCCATGGTACTGGAGTGGTACAGAGTACATGCTCTGGAGCCTGGTACTTGTGGTGGCAGTGCCGGCTTTTCTGGCGATCACTTTTGGTTTCTTTGCCTTCCGTTCGCGCATCAAGGGTGTCTATTTTTCAATTATCACACAGGCCATGACCTATGCGTTCATGCTGCTGTTTTTCCGCAATGAAACCGGGTTTGGTGGGAACAACGGGTTTACTGATTTCAAGCGCATTCTGAGCATTCCCATCACCTCGCCTGGCATGCGGGTTGGGTTGTTCATGTTGTCGGGTCTGACTCTGTTGATGACACTATTGCTGTGTCGATATCTCGTCACTTCCAAATTTGGGCGTGTGCTGACCGCGATTCGCGATGCAGAATCCCGCGTTATGTTTCTTGGCTATAACCCTTTGTGGTACAAGCTCACGGCCTGGACTGTATCGGCAGTCTTATGTGGCATTGCCGGTGCACTTTACGTACCTCAGGTGGGTATCATCAATCCCAGTGAAATGTCACCGGCCAACTCGATTGAAATTGCCATATGGGTTGCTGTGGGTGGGCGTGCCACGCTGTGGGGACCAGTATTGGGAGCATTTATCGTCAATCTGGCCAAAAGTTATTTTTCAGTGGCATTTCCAGACTATTGGCTGTTTTTTCTTGGGTTTCTATTTGTTGTGGTTACACTTTTTCTACCGGATGGTGTTCTGGGATTGTGGAAGCGACTAAGATCCCGATCGCGTCGGAGAGCATGATGTCTCCCTGGTTCAAAAAGAAACAACAGCGGAGATTTGGGAGCGGTGATGCGGGTTACTCCCGACTGGTGGACAACGACGCCGTGGATCTGTCACATGGTGTCATTCTCTATCTGGAAGACATTACGGTGAGCTTTGATGGATTCAAGGCACTGGACTGCCTGACACTTTCGATTGATGACGGTGAATTGCGCTGCATCATTGGTCCAAACGGGGCCGGAAAAACGACCATGATGGATTGTATCACTGGCAAAACGCGCCCTGATTCGGGTTCGGCTTACTTTGGACAGTCGATGGATTTGACGCGAATGACTGAGCCGGAAATTGCAGCGATGGGAATTGGTAGAAAATTTCAGAAACCAACCGTGTTCGAACGCCACAGCGTATTCGAGAACCTGGAATTAGCGCTCAAACGGGACAAGCGAGTCCGTTATTCACTTGTGGCGCAAGTAGACGATGGGGTGCGCGATCGGGTGAGCGACACGCTGCGACGGATTCGCCTCGAGGCTCAAGCCGAACGCATGGCGGGGTTGCTCTCGCATGGCCAAAAGCAATGGTTGGAAATTGGCATGCTTTTGATGCAGGAGCCTCGTCTGTTGCTGCTGGATGAACCTGTAGCAGGTATGACGGATGACGAAACCGAACGCACAGCAGAACTATTCCAGTCCTTGGCAGGACAACATTCCCTTGTCGTGGTGGAACATGACATGGCCTTCGTGGCAAGTATCGCCAGCACTGTGACCGTGTTGCATGAGGGCCGGGTACTGGCCGAAGGCACGTTGGACAAAGTGCAGAACGATCCGCAGGTGATCGAAGTGTACCTGGGGAGATAGGCTATGCTTAAGGTTAGCGGGCTTAACCAGTATTATGGCGGCAGCCATATCCTGCGCGATCTGGATTTTGAAGTCCCTATGGGGCAGGTTACTTGCCTTCTTGGCCGTAATGGCGTTGGCAAGACGACCCTGCTTAAAACCCTGATGGGGCTCGTGCCAGTAGCTCGTGGTTCGATTACCTTTGGCAACGTCGAGCTGACCGCTGCACCCTCCCATGTGCGTGCTTCGGCCGGAATGGGATACGTGCCGCAGGGACGGGAGATCTTTCCGCGTCTTACTGTCGAAGAAAACCTGCTGATTGGGTTAGCCACCCAGCCACGCGGAACCACTTTGCCAGCGCGTATTTTCGAGCTCTTTCCCGTGCTGAAACAAATGCTGGGACGGCGTGGGGGGGATCTGTCCGGGGGGCAGCAGCAGCAGCTGGCGATTGGTCGTGCACTTGCCATGACACCGAAACTACTGATTCTCGATGAACCGACGGAAGGAATTCAGCCCTCCATCATCAAGGACATTGAGCAGGTCATCCAGACTTTGGCAAACAGTGGCGAGATGGCAATTCTGCTGGTAGAACAATATTACGATTTTGCCCAGTCTCTGGCAGATCAATACTTGTTGATGGAGCGTGGCGAAATCATCCGGCGCGGACGGGGGGAGACCATGGAAGCTGACGGACTCCGTCGCCTGCTTGCGGTATGATCGACGCATGCATCCCCATGAACCCATATCAGATACGCGCTGGCATGCGCGACTTGAGTTGGCCTATGCCCAGCGGGACGGATGTTCGGTGCTGTCGCAATGCATGCACCGTGGTCCGTTGTTGGTTCAGAAATCACTCTACCCAGAGGGTCCGGAAGTTTGTCATCACGTAATTCTGCATCCTCCAGGAGGGATTGCCGGGGGAGATCGACTGGAACTGAACGTCAAAGTAGAGAGGGGCGCGGCTGCTTTGTTGACAACCCCTGGCGCCGGAAAATGGTATCGCAGCAAGGGGCCTGCTGCCGTGCAATCCCTGGATTTCAATGTAGGGTCGGGAAGCGTACTGGAATGGGTGCCGCAGGAAACCATTCTATTTGATGCTTGTGTAGCCCATACGGACCTGAGCGTGGCACTGGAACCGGAAGCAGTGTTTATTGGCTGGGAGGTGATCTGTTTTGGACGTACAGTCGCCGGAGAAACCTTTCGGCGCGGCCAGTACCGGCCGCGTACCCGGATCAGTTGTAACGAGGCCTTGGTGTGGCAGGAACAAGGAGAGCTTACAGGTGGGTCGCCCCTATTCCAGTCAGCGGTTGGTTTAGGTGGACAGCCGGTATGTGGCACCCTGATGGCTGCAGGCCCGGGGCTTGACGGGGCCTTGCTTGCCGCATGCCGTAGTGTTGAGCCTGCTGTGGGTGCGGGGTCGGTTACCCTGTTGCCCGGGGTGCTGTTAGCGCGATATTTGGGGCCGGACGCTGCAGCAGGGCGGTCTTATTTTGTAGCACTGTGGAAGGTCCTGCGCCCTGCCCTGACGGGGCGTTCGATGAAATTGCCCCGCATCTGGGCCACTTGAACGACATACAAGAAGGGATCTTGACGCATGGAACTCACCCCCAGAGAAAAGGACAAACTTCTGATTTTTACTGCTGCCCTGTTAGCCGAGCGTCGTCGTGCCCGAGGGCTCAGGCTCAATCATCCCGAGGCTGTGGCCTTCATTACCGCAGCCATTCTGGAAGGGGCGCGTGACGGACGTTCTGTGGCCGACCTGATGGGCTGGGGAGCAACCCTGCTGACCCGTGCCGATGTCATGGATGGAGTTCCGGAAATGATTCCTGACATTCAGGTGGAAGCCACATTTCCTGATGGCACCAAGCTTGTTACGGTCCATCACCCGATTGCCTGAGGAACTGACAATGATTCCTGGTGAAATGCACGTACTGGAAGGGGATATTGAGCTTAATGCTGGGCGCGGACTGCTTCAAATTGAAGTGGCCAACCGAGGTGACCGGCCGGTGCAGGTGGGTTCGCATTATCATTTTTATGAAGTAAACGATGCTCTGTTGTTTGATCGAGAGCGTTGCAAGGGGTTTCGCCTTAACATTGCCGCAGGAACAGCAGTGCGCTTTGAGCCCGGACAGAAGCGCAGTGTCGAGTTGGTGGCAATCGGCGGTACACGCCAGGTCTACGGCTTTGCGGGCCGCATCATGGGAGCTTTGAAATGACAGCGCACATGACACGTCGCGCGTATGCAGAAATGTTTGGACCGAGCGTAGGTGATCGCATTCGCCTTGCAGATACTGAGTTGTGGATCGAAATTGAACAGGACTATGCCCTGTATGGTGAAGAAGTAAAATTCGGGGGTGGCAAAGTCATTCGTGACGGTATGGGGCAAGGGCAGCAGGTGTCCGTTTTCGTGGCCGACACGGTAATAACCAATGCCGTAATCCTGGATCACTGGGGAGTAGTAAAGGCCGACATTGGACTCAAAAACGGCCTTATCGCTGCTATAGGAAAGGCGGGTAATCCCGATATCCAGCCGGGTGTGACCATTGTCATTGGCGCTGGCACGGAAATTATTGCAGGAGAAGGTTTGATTGTTACGGCGGGCGGCATTGACACACATATCCATTTCATTTGTCCGCAACAAATCGAAGAAGCTTTGATGTCCGGTGTCACCACCATGATTGGAGGTGGGACCGGGCCTGCCACTGGCACTTATGCCACTACCTGTACGCCAGGCCCCTGGCACATAGCACGCATGCTGCAAGCGGCTGACGCCTTTCCCATGAATCTGGGATTTTTGGGCAAAGGCAATGCGAGCCTGCCCGATCCGCTTATTGAGCAGGTTCGTGCCGGGGCCATAGGGCTCAAGCTACATGAAGATTGGGGTACCACACCAGCTGCTATCGATAATTGTCTTTCCGTGGCCGAAGCACTGGATGTTCAGGTGGCCATCCATACGGACACGCTCAACGAATCCGGTTTTCTTGAAACGACTCTGGCGGCCTTCAAGGGACGTACGATTCATACCTTTCACACCGAAGGGGCGGGGGGAGGGCATGCGCCCGACATCATCCGCGTGGCCGGGATTGAGCATGTGCTGCCATCCTCCACCAATCCAACGCGGCCCTTTACGCGCAACACCCTGGACGAACACTTGGACATGTTGATGGTATGCCACCATCTGGATGCTTCCATTGCTGAAGATATTGCTTTTGCCGAATCGCGAATCCGGCGTGAGACGATTGCAGCCGAAGACATTCTCCACGATCTGGGTGCACTCTCCATGATGTCTTCTGACTCCCAGGCCATGGGCCGGGTCGGAGAAGTGATTTTACGGACCTGGCAGACGGCCCACAAAATGAAAACGCAACGGGGGGGATTGCCAGGTGATGGTACGAACCACGACAACGCGCGAGCCAAGCGTTATATAGCCAAGTACACCATCAACCCGGCTATCACACACGGTATTTCTCATGTGGTGGGTTCCATTGCCCCGGGCAAATTGGCGGACCTGGTGTTGTGGAAACCAGCTTTCTTTGGCGTAAAACCGGCACTCATCCTGAAAGGCGGGATGATTGCGGCTGCCGCAATGGGAGATCCCAACGCTTCCATTCCCACACCACAACCGGTGCATTACCGTCCCATGTTTGGCAGCTATGGCGGTGCGCGCCTCCACACGGCGCTGACCTTTGTATCGCAGGCGGCACGCAACGAACCGGCACTGGCGGCTCTGGGTTTGAAAAAACCACTCGAAGCGGTACGCGGCACCCGCGGGCTGACCAAACGTGACATGATCCACAACGATGCGTTGCCGCATATTGAAGTGGATCCAGAAACCTATGAAGTCCGGGCCGATGGGCAACTGTTGGTGTGCGAGCCGGCCGATAGCCTGCCCATGAGTCAGCGGTATTTTTTGTTTTGAGTGAGCGCGATGTTGCTGATCGAAAAAAAGTACATGGGTGACAAACTACCTCAGGAGACCTTGACCCTCTCCTTTGAAATGCGCTGCAAAAGCCGTTTGCGGACTTGCCTTGCCAGCGGCGAAGAAGTGGGGTTGTTTCTGGAACGTGGCACCATTCTGCGTGGCGGCGATTTGCTCGAAGGTAACGATGGGCGCATCGTTGGCGTCATTGCGGCATCCGAATCGCTGCTCGAAGCGCGTTGTAGCGATGCGCGCCATCTTGCCCGTATGGCCTATCACCTTGGCAATCGTCACGTGGCTGTGGAAGTTGGCGAGGGCGCGTTGCGTCTGGAGGCCGACCACGTGCTGCAGCAAATGCTGATCGGATTGGGCGCTGCCGTGCATGAGCTCACAGCCCCTTTCGAGCCCGAAGCGGGGGCTTATGCACCGGGTCATCAACATGGGGATGAGTCTAGTACCGTCGCCCGGATTCACCGATTTCCGCGATGAATCTGCTGACGCTAATCCGCTTGTTGCATCTCGCCAGCCCTGCTTTGCCTGTGGGTGCTTACAGTTACTCGCAGGGATTGGAGTGGGCGGTAGAAACCAGCGTGGTCAGTGACGAAACTGCGGCAGGGCAATGGATTGCCGACACGCTCCAATGGAACCTCGCGCGGTGGGAAGCCCCTTTGGTGGGGCGCATGATGAAACTGTGGGTAGAAATGGCGTCGCTTATGGGGTCAGACCTCACACCTATGGAATCAGACCTTGACTCCATAGGTGTGAGGTCTGACCCCATAAGCGACGCCATTGCAGCACTGAATACCAGCTTTCTTGCAGCGCGTGAAACGGCCGAACTGCGTGCCGAAACCGTCCAGATGGGCTATTCCTGCTTAAGAGTATTGCCTGAGTTATTCAGCGCATCGCCACACCCACTTGCGACAACCGGGCTTGCATTGCTGGCCACCCTGGATGAGCCTGCTTTTCCAACGGTTTGGTCCTGCGCTGCGGCGGCTTCAGGCGTCTCGGCCGAAAGTGCGGTGGCGGCGTACCTGTGGGCTTGGTTGGAAAATCAGGTGATGGGCGCAATCAAACTGGTTCCGCTCGGACAATCAGCAGGCCAGCGTCTGCTGGCTCGATTGAGTGAGAAGATTCCGGAACTGTCGCGAATGGCTTGTCACTTGCCGGAGTCCGAGTGGCATAATTTTGCTCCAGGTTTGGTTCTGGCCAGCAGTCGGCATGAAACCCAGTATTCGCGATTATTTCGATCTTGAAAGGATTGAGTATGCAAGCAAGACCAGCATTACGGGTGGGTATCGGTGGGCCGGTGGGTTCGGGAAAAACTGCACTAACTTTGGCGTTATGTCGTGCGTTGCGGGATGAATACAATCTCGCGGTTGTGACGAACGACATTTTTACTGCGGAAGATGCCCAATTTTTGGTGCGGCATGAAGCCCTGGTTCCTGAACGCATCATTGGTGTGGAAACGGGAGGGTGCCCGCATACCGCGATCCGCGAGGATGCTTCCATCAATCTGGAAGCCGTGGCCCGTCTCAACACGGCTTTTCCAGGTTTGGATCTGATCTTGATTGAAAGCGGGGGCGATAACCTCGCGGCCACATTCAGTCCCGAACTGTCTGACTTGACGCTTTACGTGATTGATGTGGCGGCCGGCGACAAAATTCCGCGCAAAGGGGGCCCCGGTATTACCAAATCGGATTTGCTGGTGATCAACAAAATCGATCTTGCCCCACTGGTGGGCGCTTCTCTGGAAGTGATGGCGCGCGATTCCAAAACCATGCGCGGTGAACGTCCCTTCGTTTTCACCAATCTCAAGAATGGCCAGGGCCTGGAACAGGTTATCGCCTTCGTCAAACGCCAGGGTATCTTATAGCGCTTCCTCAAAAAACGAAGCGGTCAATGATCTCCAAACTGTTCGTGACCGACTATGCCCAACTTCGTAACTCCCAGACGTTGTGCTGTGGATAACACCATGGCCACCGGCGCGTAGGTTGCGGCCCGGTTGGGGCGCAGGTGGATTTCAGCTTGATTGCCCTGTGCTACTACGGTTTTGAGGCGGTTTTCAAGGTCAGAGCGTCCGGCAATCTTCTGGCCATCCCACAGCAGGCTGTCATCGGCATTCACATCCAGCACGACCACTGGCGGCGGAGTTTGCAGTGCTGGCGGCTGGCCGTTGGGAAGGTCAAGCTGGACCGAATGGGTCTGAATTGGAATGGTGATGATCAGCATGATCAACAACACCAGCATGACATCAATCAGCGGTGTGGTATTGATGTCCAGCATCAATTCGGGTTCGTCGTCAGGACGTTGGGGATGGGTGGGTAGGGCCATGGATGGGGTCCTTAATGCTGAACCGGAGGCTCGGTAATGAACCCCACCCGGGTCAAACCGGCGCGCTGACAGGCAAGAATGATGCGACCGATCGGCTCGTACTGCGCGTGCTGATCACCACGAATATGCACGGCAGGTTGCGGGCTGATTTTGGCGCGTTCGATCAGCCGTTGCTGCAGGGTGGAAAGATCCACTGGCGTTTGTTCCCAATACATTACGCCGGCCCGATCCACTGCAAGGTGGATGGTCTGAGGCTGGGGCTGATTGGGTTGGCTGGCTTCCTTGGGTAGCTGCAGCGGAATGGTGTGGGTGACTACCGGAATGGTGATCAGAAAAATAATCAACAGTACCAGCATGACGTCGACCAAAGGGGTGGTGTTGATGGTGGCAAGCACCTCGTCTTCCCCGTCCTCGGAACGGGAACCCATCATGAATGCCATTTCAGGTGCCGTTGCCCGGTTGACGAATTCCGCCCAGCAGTACACCGTGCAGATCGGCGCCAAAGACACGAATCTGGTCCAGGGCGATACGGTTGCGCCGCACCAGGGCGTTGTAGCCCAGTACTGCAGGCACGGCAACTGCAAGGCCCAGCGCCGTCATGATGAGGGCTTCCCCCACGGGTCCGGCGACTTTGTCGATTGAAGCCTGGCCTGCTATCCCGATAGCTGTGAGGGCGTGGTAGATGCCCCAGACGGTTCCAAACAATCCAACAAAGGGCGCCGTGGAGCCCACGGTTGCAAGAAAAGTCAGGCCCTCCTGCATACGGTTCTGCACATCTGCCACCGCCCGGTCGATTGTCAGGGTTACCCAGGTATGCCGGTCGATCTGTTCCATCAGGGGGCCTTCATGGTGTTCCATGGCGCGTGTCCCATTTTCTGCAATGCGCCGGTAAGCACTGTCGGAAGCGAGACGTTCAAGACCCTCCTCAACCGAACCGGCGCTCCAGAATTTGGCACGTGCTTCGACCCCGTCTCGCAACAGACGGTTTTGAGCCAGTAATCGGGTGATCAGGATGTACCAGCTGCCCATGGACATGATCACCAGAATCAGGAGCGTGGCGCGTGCGATCCAGTCGCCGCTGTGCCACAAAGCTTCCAGTCCGTAGGGGTTATTGAGAAGTTCGGGTGACATGAGGCAGGCTCCAGGCTATTGATCCAGTTTGAATACGAGTTCTTGATCCACAAAAAATTCATCTGCCCCCTTCTCAAAGCGAAAACGCCGCACGTAATCAAGCGCGACAGCATCAAAAAGTCCGGCGGGTGTTCCCTGGCGTACCACAGCGTTGACCACTTCGCCGTTTGGAGCCACGGTCAGACGCAGCAGCACTCGACCTGACAATCCTTCGCGGCGCGCTTCGCGTGGATAGCGACGCTGCAACTCTTCAACAGGCGGAATGTAGATGGGGTTAATCCCCACCCGCAAACGTGCTTTGGGGGCCGTAGGGGCCAAAGCTACGGCCTGTGCAGGCAAAGGGGCCACGGTTGCGCTGATGGCGTTATTCTGTACGGCGGGTACCTGCACTTGCGGAGGTGGCACGACAGGTGGTGCGGTTGCGGCAGGCAATGCAACCGGTAGCTGGGGTTTCGGGAGTTCTGGAGCAGGCTTTTGAATCTCGGACAATAGGGTAACTTCAAAGGCCGGGGGGCGTGTTCCAGGGGTGTGCGGCTTGAGGCCGCTCACCAACGCATAAAACAGGCTTACATGCAGGGCCAGTACCAGCAGGGCACCCACCCAGCGCTGTTGGGCATTGCCCTGACGTGCTGCATCATTCATGGCGCCATTAT
>VFSW01000796.1_pt1 | contig 46659 bp, 51 predicted proteins | sample 5358111 | NCBI WGS metagenome assembly VFSW01 (sample SAMN11554181, study PRJNA540505) | mine drainage metagenome | isolation source: sediment from site ElyBrook_90M | place: USA: Ely Copper Mine, Vershire, VT | collected 2017 | reverse complement strand
TGTCAGATCCCATACTTGACAATACATAGCCCCTAATTTAACTATTAAACCATAGATAGATATATCAACTCTGAGAATCACGAGCACATGCAATTACTTGGAAGGCTGGAGATAAAATCAAAAGAGAAAATAATAGAATTTCTAAACGGTCAAGAGACTGGCCGGATCTGTAGCATAGATATGAACGGATACCCCCAAATAGTCCCGATGAATTTTGCCTATATAAAAGACTCGATATATATGCATTCTCACATCAAAGGGGAAAAAATAGAGAACATAACAAGAAACCCAAAGGTTGGATTTGAAGTAGATCAAAGCCTAGAGTTTTTACCATCATACTTTAGCCATCCAACAGATGCATCACAGGCAGACACGCTTTACATAAGCGTTGTAATAAAAGGACACGGGAGCATAGTATCAGACAGAAGCGAGAAGGTATTTGCCCTAAATTCACTTATGGAAAAGTACCAGCCAGAAGGCAAGTATGAAAAGATAACACCGAAAATGCACGTAGTAGATGAAGTTGCCATCATCAAAGTAGTGCCAGAAACAATGCGTGGTAAATACAAGATAGGGCAGCACCTAGACAAAAAAACAAGACTTTTGCTGGCAAATCTTATCCTTAAAAGAAACACACCCACTGCAAAAAACACAATAAAAACAATGGGCATAAAACAGACAGTGGGTGGACTTGAGATATCAGAAGATATTCTCTGGTAGCAATATATCAACCATCTAAAAAATATCTGCAGCCATACAGTCAGTGTTTAAAACAACTCAAAGTTTTAGTTAGGAATGAATGTAACTAGAAGCAATCTTGCTTGAAAATCCTACCTTTGAGATAGTATCAGACTTTGTACCTACAGGAGATCAACCACAGGCAATAGAAGCACTAGCAGATGGAATCAGAAAAAAGAAGATCCAGACGCTACTTGGAGTAACAGGAAGCGGCAAGACATTCACCGTGGCCAATGCCATTCAAAGGACTGGAAAAAACACGCTTGTAATTTCACACAACAAGACACTTGCAGCTCAGCTTTATTCTGAGCTAAAACAATTTTTCCCAAAAAACAATGTGGGTTATTTTGTCAGCTATTACGATTACTATCAGCCGGAGAGCTACATACCGCAGACTGACACTTACATAGAAAAAGACACACAAATAAACGAGAAAATTGAAAAAATGAGATTAGAGGCAACTGCCATGCTGTTATCCGGAGAACCCACCATAATAGTCGCTACTGTCTCATGCATATACTCACTTGGTTCTCCGCGTGAGTGGGAACTAATGTCAATTACAATAGAAAAGGATGATAAGATTGGGCGAATGTCCTTGATTAAAAAACTTGTTAATGCAAGATATGACAGAAATGATACAGAATTATTGCCAGGCAGATTTAGAATAAAGGGAGATACAATTGATATTATTCCGGCATATTCAGATTCCGTTGTAAGAATATCCATGTTCGGAGACGATGTTGAAAAGATATCAATTTGTGATCCCATATCACTCAAAGAGAAAAAACAGGTGTCACAAATCAAGATCTATCCTGCAAAACATTATCTTGTTGCCTCAGATGTTAGAAAAAAAGCAGTCATATCGATAAGAAATGAACTAAAAGAAAGGTTGCCACAGTTGCGTGAGCTTGAAAGACAACGACTTGAAATGAGAACAAAATACGATTTAGAAATGATAGAAGAGCTTGGCTATTGTTCTGGCATAGAGAATTACTCGAGACATTTTGATGGCAGACTAGCAGGGGAGCCTCCGTTTTGTCTGCTTGACTTTTTTGGTAGTGATTTTTTACTTGTAGTTGATGAATCACATGTAACGCTACCACAGTTGCATGGAATGTACAATGGAGACCATACGCGCAAAAAATCGCTCATAGATTATGGATTCAGGCTCATCAGTGCTTTTGACAACAGACCTTTAAAGTTTGAAGAATTTGAAAAATATGTAAAAAATACAATTTTTGTCTCTGCAACTCCAGGAGAATATGAACGCAAAAAAAGTTTTCAGATAGTAGAGCAGTTAGTCAGGCCAACAGGCTTGGTTGACCCAACAGTTGAAATAAGAAAAACAGAAGGTCAGATGGACGACTTGATTTTAGAAATAAAAAAGCGGGTTGATAAGAATCAACGTGTACTTGTCACTACCCTAACAAAACGAATGGCAGAAGACTTGGCAGAGTACCTGTCTAAAAACAAAGTCAAAGTACGATATCTTCATTCAGAAATTGAAAACCTTCAGAGAACTGAGATAATAAGACAGCTAAGACTGGGAGAGTTTGACGTTCTAGTAGGCATAAACCTGCTAAGAGAGGGTATCGACATACCAGAGGTATCTCTTGTTGCCATACTTGATGCAGACAAGGAAGGCTTTTTGAGAAATATTACTAGTTTGATTCAGACATTTGGTAGGGCAGCAAGAAACGTAGATGGTTCTGTGATAATGTATGCCAACAAGATTACTCAGTCAATGAAACTTGCAGTGGTAGAGACAGAAAGAAGAAGAAATAGACAGGTAGAATACAACAAAAAGATGGGAATCATACCTGCCACTATTGTAAAGGCAATACCGGCACAAACCATAGTGCTAGAAGAGACAAAACACATGTCAAAACATGATTTGCAAACCCTCGCAATTGAAATAGAGGCTACCATGAAACGCTATGCAGAAGATCTGGATTTTGAGAATGCGATCGAATATCGTGATAAATTAACTAAGATACAGAGACAGTTAAGAAATGAATGACAGGTTAATCATCCGTGGTGCAAGGGAGCATAATCTAAAAAATATTAATGTTGATATTCCAAAAAATAAACTTGTAGTAATTACTGGATTATCAGGTTCTGGAAAATCAACACTTGCGTTTGATACAATTTATGCAGAAGGGCAGAGAAGATATGTTGAATCATTATCAGCTTACGCAAGACAGTTCCTTGAAATGATGAACAAGCCAGACGTTGATTCAATTGAAGGGTTATCTCCTGCAATATCGATTCAGCAAAAAACTACAAGCAAAAACCCCCGATCCACGGTTGGAACAATAACAGAGATTTACGATTATCTAAGATTACTATATGCAAGAATCGGTACACCGCACTGTCCAAGATGTTCACGCAAGATATCAAACCAGTCGATAGAATCAATCTGCGAGTCAATCCTCAAAGAATCAGAAGGAAAGAAAATATTGATTCTGGCACCACTTGTTAGAAGAAAGAAAGGGACATATGAAAAAACATTCGAAGACGTAAAAAAGCAAGGATATTCAAGAATTCGAATAGACGGAGAAATAACAGAAATTACAGGCGAGTTGCCAGTACTTGATAAGCAAAAATGGCATAACATAGAAATCGTCGTTGACAGACTCAAGGCAACCAAGGAGGAAAAAAGCAGACTATACGAATCCATCCAGACCGCACTCAAGGCAGGAAAAGGTGATGTCATGGTTGCAGATACCGAAGAAAAGACATATTCCCAGAACAACGCATGCCCATTTTGTGGAATATCGATAGGAGAACTTGAACCAAGAGGATTTTCGTTCAATTCGCCATTTGGTGCATGCAAGACATGTCATGGACTGGGCGTCAAGATGGAGTTTGAGCCTGATCTTCTAATGCCTGACAAAACAAAATCCATCCTAGACGGAGCCATAATTCCATGGTCGGGTAGATTTTCATCATTTAGAAGACAGACATTGCGAGATGTTGGAAAAAAATACGGCTTTGATCTAATGACTCCAATTAACAAGATGACACAAAAGCAACTTAATATTATCCTGTATGGGAGCACGGAAGCTGTAAAGTTTTCATATGAATCACAGTCAACGGACTCGAGATGGGAGTATACCAACACTTTCCATGGTGTGATCCCAAGCCTGCAGAAAAACTTTGCAGAAACAGATTCGGAATCAAAAAGGGAAGAGTTGAGCAAATTCATGCGAGAGACCCCATGCAATACATGTAGGGGAAGAAGACTAAAAGATGAATCACTTGCAGTAGAGATTAATTCATTGTCTATAATGGATGTCTGTGACTTGTCAATTGATTCAGGTTACGAGTTTTTCAAAAATCTTCAGCTAAATGAGACTGAAAAATTTATTGCTAGATCAATTCTAAAAGAGGTTCTCTCCAGACTTGAATTTCTAAGAAATGTTGGTCTGAACTATCTTACGCTAAATAGGGTAAGTTCCACTCTGTCTGGTGGAGAAGCACAAAGAATAAGGCTTGCAACTCAGATTGGTTCCAACCTTACAGGAGTGCTCTATGTACTTGACGAGCCAACAATTGGGCTACACCAAAGAGATAATGCGAAACTTATCAAGACTTTGACAAAGCTTCGAGATCTTGGAAACACAATACTTGTAGTAGAGCACGATGAGGAGGTAATGCGAAGCTCTGATTGGATTATTGATTTGGGACCTGGTGCTGGAGTACATGGAGGAAACGTAGTCTTTGAAGGAACGATACAAGACATACTGAAGAGCGTTGAGTCGGTGACCGGACAATATCTCAAAGATCACAATGCAATAAAATTTGAAAAAAAACCACGTGCAAAAAAAGGAGAGATGATTGTAAAAGGCGCAGCAGAGAATAATCTCAAAAACATAGATGTGCAGTTTCCCCTAGGTATGATGGTTACAGTGACTGGCGTATCAGGTTCTGGGAAATCTACCCTTGTAAACGATATTCTCTACAAGGCGCTTGCCAAATATGTATACGGCTCTATTGACAGACCTGGAAGGCATAAGACGATATCAGGATTAGACGAGATCGACAAAGTAGTAGGAATAGACCAGTCTCCAATAGGACGTACTCCACGCTCAAATCCTGCCACATATATCGGTGCGTTTACACCAATCAGGGAACTATATGCAGAAACTGAACTATCAAAAGAGCGAGGATATGCCCCAGGACAGTTTTCATTCAATGTAGCAGATGGGAGATGTTTTGCATGTGAAGGAGATGGTGTCAAAAAAATAGAGATGCAGTTTCTATCAGATGTCTATGTTGTATGTGACGAATGCAAGGGAAAAAGATACAACTCTGAAACACTCGCAGTGCACTACAAGGACAAGAATATTTCAGATGTTCTTTCAATGACAGTAGACGAAGCATTAGAATTTTTCAAAAACATCCCTTCAATCCAGAGAAAGCTTCAGACAGTTTTGGACGTAGGCCTTGGATATATAAAACTAGGTCAGGCCGCCACAACGTTATCAGGAGGCGAGGCCCAGCGTGTCAAACTTGCATCAGAACTGTCAAAACGTGACACTGGAAGAACTGTCTACATATTAGACGAGCCAACAACCGGATTACATTTTGCAGATGTCCAAAAACTACTTGAAGTGTTAAATCGTTTGGTAAATCTTGGAAATACTGTAATAATAATAGAACACAACATGGATGTTATCAAAAATTCAGACTGGATAATTGACTTGGGCCCAGAAGGCGGAGATGGCGGCGGAACAATTGTTGCAACTGGAACTCCAGAACAGGTTTCACAAAACACTAGGAGTTATACGGGGCAATACCTAAAGCGAATCTTGAAAAATGGCTCTTAACATTTCATCGCTGAACATTCCTTCACGCTCTGGCATTTACATCATGAAAGATGACAAGAGCAACATACTGTACATAGGAAAGGCAAAGAATCTGAAGAATCGTGTCAAGTCTTATTTTGTCAAAAACCAGAACTACAAGACTCAGAAACTTGTTGAAAAAATAAAAGATATAGAATTTGTGATAACTGACAATGAAGAAGAGGCATTCTTGCTTGAATCCAACATGATCAAGCGCTACAGACCTCCCTACAATATAGAGCTAAAAGACCAGCAACGATACACATACCTTAGGATTACAAATGAAGCATTTCCGCGCCTGATGGTGGCAAGAAGGACACGAACTGGAGAATTTCTTGGAGGAGGAAGCATATACGGCCCCTTTACCCGTGGAAGCTCAAAGATGCTTTCAATAGGGCTTTTGAGAAAGACGTTCAAGATTAGGATATGCAAGAGGTTGCCAAAAGAAGCATGCCTAGAGTATCACCTAGGCAACTGTGAGGCACCGTGTCAGTTCAAGTACGCACAAGAGCAATACACAAAGCATATTGCAGATCTTGAAGATATTCTCAAAGGAAAGCAGAAGTTAGAGAATTTTGTTGCAAAACTTGAAGAAGAGATGAAGGATGCATCATCTAATCTTCAGTATGAGCGGGCAAAGGAGATTCGCGAAACCCTTCAGAGACTTCAGAATCTTCAAACCAAACAAAAAATGGAGATAGTGCGAGGTTCAGATGAGGAATATTTTGGTATCAAAATAAGAGACCAGACTGCACATATTATGAGTTTCAGACAGACTCACGGTGTCATAAAAGATAGAAATAGGTTTTCATTTGACCTGGTAGGCGACAACTCGTTTTCAAGTTTTCTGTCACAGTATTATTCCTCAAACCCTATTCCAAAGTTCATAGTGGCAAGCGAGACGCCAGCTAAAAAAGAGATTCTCGAAGAGATCTTTTCTTGTAGGACAGGATTCAAGGTGAACATTGTTGTACCAATTGGCGGAAAACGAAGAGAGATGATAAGACTTGTAATGAGAAACATTGATCTCTTGCTGTCAAATGGGGTAGACCCTGCCGTGATTGAGATTCAAGAGAAATTAAAACTAGAGAGCATTCCTAGGACCATAGAATGCTTTGACATATCAAATCATGGTACAGACTATGCCGTGGGCTCAATGTCTTGTTTTGTAGACGGCAGGCCATCAAAATCAGGATACCGAAAATTCAGAATCAAAACAGTACATGGAAGAGATGATTTTGCAATGATAAACGAGGTGGTAAAAAGAAGGTACCTAAGATTGAGACAGGAAGCCTCCAAGATGCCTGACCTGATACTCATAGATGGAGGAAGGGGACAGCTAAATGCCGCGCTTGGTGCACTAAAGGCGACAGGAGTTAGCATACCAATTATATCTTTAGCTAAAGAGAACGAAGAGATTTACCATCCAAACCTAAAAAGCCCAATTGTCTTGCCAAAAAATAATTCTGCGTTAAAGATCCTCCAGCATGCAAGAGATGAGGCACATAGGTTTGGAGTTATGTATAACAGGGTGTTGCAAAAATTTCAGAAATAGCTCTCTAGATCATTTTCGGTAAGCGGTTTTGCATCATATCCCATCTTCGCCAGATCCGAGGCAAATTCTTCCACAAATCCATGTACTGTATAGATTTTTTCCGGGGCACATGTTTTTACAAGTTGTAACAATTCATTGTAATCACAGTGATCACTTAACGGTATAGAATAGTCGTGTTGCCGTGCAAATGCAAATCTTGGCGATTGCGACCATCCGCTAAAACCAATTGTTATAGCATCATATCTTGATTTCATGTGTTGAACAAATTTATTCTTCCCACTCATGTTAGGTGCAATCAAAAGCCACGGTTTTTTGTCCAAAAGTCCCGTACTTTCAGCCTGAGAATGTCCCATAGAATCAGGCAGGTTTACTCCAAACTTTCGATAAATATCATTTATTTTTTTTACAGAATCATGATAATATGGTACCCAGTGAGAAAACAAGTACGACAGAATCTGCGCCTTTCCAAGCTCGTACCCCAGTAGAATAACAGGTTTTCCCCTAGAATATGATTCCGATATTATCTCATTGACGCGCTTTACCGTTTCCTCTACTTTTGGAAATACGTATTCGGGCATACCAAATGTACACTCGGTTATTAGCACTCTACATTTTGGAACATTGGCACCTTTCATGAATGCGCGTTCGCGGATACTAATGTCTCCAGTATAGAACACATCATCACCAAATAAGAGACCTTTTGCCCCAAGAATGTGTCCTGCATCAATTAATGAAAAATTACTATATTCCTCAAGATAATTCTCAATCGAATAGCCTCGCAGTTTTGCAATCGCACTTGTCTGCTTCGATGTCAATACTAGTCCCCCGTTTTGCCTGTGAAGGTGGTCTAGATGGGCATGAGATACAAAGGCAATACCGTCGTTTATGCCTTTTTTTGGATCAAGATATATCTTGACACCATTCTGTTCTGATACAAAAATACCATTAGCGGTCATTTTTACAACTTGTCTCAAATTGAAATCTCGATTAAATACATCCGATATAAATTACAAGATTAGCAGGTTGCAACATGCAATGTAAATTCGATCTACACATTATTCTTTTAGATCACGACGATATCAAACAGTAAAGTCCTTATTTCAAAACAAAGATAATTTTTATGTGATAAATCTAGCCATTTTGATCTCAGGTAGAGGAAGTAACATGAAAGCCATATTAAAATCTCTAAAAAAAGATAAAATTCCCGCAAATCCAGTCGTAGTAATTTCAAATAAACCCATGGCAATAGGACTTGAGATTGCACAAAAAATGGGCGTGAGGACAGAAGTGATAGATAGTCAAGGAATCAAGGGCCAGAGTTGGGAATATGATAAAAAGATCGTCATGGTTTTAGAAAAATACAACGTAACACCAGAAAATGGCCTGATCTGCCTTGCAGGATTTATGAGGATAATCAGCCCGGAGTTTGTGAATCTGTACAAGGATAGAATAATGAACATACACCCTGCCCTTCTGCCATCATTTCCAGGCATTCGTGCTCAGCAACAGGCAGTTGAATATGGAGTCAAATATTCTGGCTGCACGGTTCATTTTGTAGATGTCGGAGTAGATACTGGCTCCATCATTTTACAATCAGTGGTCAAAGTCAAAGATAATGATACTGAAAAAACACTCTCAGAGAGAATTTTAAGAGAAGAACATAAGATATATCCTAAAGCAATAAGACTTTTCTGTGAAAACAAGATCAGGATAAAAGATAGAAAAACTTTTCATGTCTGAACCATATTGAACATTTTTGAGCAGTTATCATGGACATGCCGTACCCAGTTAACCGGTATACCTTCTTGATGCATATTGACATATCGTGAGCGTATTCCACATGCCCCAAGTTATGATCATTTGTTATTTTTCATATAACAATGTTTTGCCTCATTGTTTGTTCTGCCACTTGTTCCATAGAATCCTGACTATGGAGTTTCAAAAAGTCAGATAACTACCAAAATTTTAATAGAATTAGAAATACATTAGGAATATGGTCGTAGACGTAGTTAGAACAATCAACAGAGTGGGCAAGTGGTCTTTGAATAGAGCAGTTGGAAGAAGGAGGCCATTGATTGCAGTTTTTAGCCTCACTCATTATTGTAATTATTACTGTCCCATGTGTCCATTTGGAGATTCAGACAAGCAAGGACAGTTAAAACTTGCAAGTAAAAACGACTTGACAACTGATCAATGGAAGCAGATTTTTGACAAAGTTGCAAAATATTGCATTTGGTCCATAATAGAGGGCGGAGAGCCTACAAGCAGACCAGATTTCATGGAACTTGTACGCCATGTGTACGGCCTAAAATTGCCTATTACATTAATTACAAACTGTTCATTGATACATACAATCGATCTTGATGAGCTAAAAAAGTATATTCAGTTCATTACATGCAGTATAGATTCAGTATTTGAAGAATCTTATTGCAAAGTTCGCGGCGTTACACCACAGATGTATCAGCGAGTAATGCAAAACCTACAATTGCTGACAGAGCATAAGGTCCCACATTACTTTAATTCAGTCATAACCAAGTTTAACACAAAAGAATTCATTGACAAATCATATTTTAAGCGAGCAAAGGAACTTGGCATAAATTCTGTTTCTCTGACTTTTGTAGAAGATAGGTCAGATGTAGATTATTCTTTGCTTCCTGACAGGGATACCATTGTGAAGGTTTGTCAGAGTGTGCTTGAGCACATACATAGCAAAGAAGATCCTCAAGTCATGATCCCACCGCAATACTTTGAACAGATAATTGAACATGGACGTGGTATGTATGATGAGTGCGGAGTTTGGAAAAGCATCTTTGTAAATGGAAATGGTACAGTCATGGTACCATGTTGGAAATATAGTAAACCAGAGAACACTTACAACCTTCTTGAAAAGAGCGTGGATGAAATATGGAATGCGCCACAGTGGGAGATCGCAAAGACATGTCATGACTGTGAAGTGTTGGGATGCATATGGTATTCTTCACAACCTGTGACAACTTTTGCTCAAAACTATATGCGAGGATTATCCAAGATGATCAATCAACATACTCCCGATATATCACAACAAATCTAATTGTTTTTTTGTGCAATAATCAGATCTACATTATAATTCAAGCAAAGCCTTGGATTCATATTTAATTTCCACGGAATAAAACTTGGATTGGTTGTTCTTTGAATTAATTTAAATCCAGCATTCCTCAAATACGACCTTATCTCATCCGGACTTATTTTTGATTTTACAGAATTTTTTCCTCGTTCAAAGTCATATGGGTCGGATAACACAAGAAATCTCCTAGTTTGGGATGAAACTATTTTCAAGAGTTCTGATGGTTCTACTATGTCAAGCAAGTTTAAGGCTACCACCAAATCAAATTTCTGATTCCCAAAAGGATGATTTAATGAATCAGCTACAATAAAATCTGAATTTTTTCTTTGATGCCTCTTTGCTTCTAGGACTCCATAAAATGATTTATCTATTCCAAATACACGGGAATTTCGTTTTGCAAATTCTCGTGCTATATACCCTATAGAGCTTCCATGTTCTAGGACAAGATCACATCTAGGAAGCTTTTGAATCGAATCTTTAACAATGATATAGAATTTTGATCTCATGCTACGTTTGTAGACCCTGCTCCAGTTTTCTTCCAAATCTGAAGTATCTTTAGATGGATTACTTACCTTCCCCAGAACACTCTTTACAAACGACTTCATTTTTGGAGATTTTGCCATTAACATCAACTGGCCCCCAAGAGTAACTCTAATTGAGATATATGATGAAAAGTCATCCAGCATAAAAGGTACAGACGATATCACAGGATAACTATGACCACATTTTGTACAATTGAGAAAACCTTCCTGAATTTCCTTATCAAATACCAGCAACTCAACTGATAGATCTGACCTGCAGTTTATACAACGTAAATATCCCGTGGTAGAGTCGTGCAATGATATTTTACAACATATTACAGATTAAATTCATACCGTTATTTACTCAGGAATTTCAGAGTAGATAAATACAAGAACTTCATTTATCTTTCATTCAAATACTAAAAAGCATGTACAAAAAATCTCAGGTAACTTAGTTAAGTAACCCATTAAATCAAAGAGGTGGAGTTAAGAGTAATGTCAGAGATTGAAGATGCCAAGCATGAGTTGATACAAGATCTCTTGTCAGACAAGGCTAATAGAATGATACTAAGATCAATCATGACAGTTCCAAAATCTACGGCACAGCTTTGCACAGAATGCAACATACCCACAAGCACTGCATATAGAAAGATGCAAAAACTATTCGACTATAAAGTGATACGTAGGATTGGGACCATAAATAGGGCAGGTAAAAAAGAGATACTTTACAAGAGTAATTTTTCGGTTTTAAAAAAAACCCCCGAATGGGAAGAATTTTTGTTAAACTAAAAGTAGGTGTATAGGTCGTGCCTAGAATTTGAGCCCTTTTGACAAAATTCGTGCCTAAAATTGCATTTCACCTGAACACGTACAACTAAAATAGTGTCATTTTTTGGATATGGTGTGATTACTGTCAACTGTAAAGATATCCTTCCCATAAAATCATCATTGGCAGTATACACCGCTGATCAGATAGGAGCAATTCCAGCCTTAAAGTCACGTGAATTCATTCTTGCACCCATAGAAGACGAGAAGATCAACCCTGCAAATGTCATTATGGCAATCAAAATGTTCCTTGTGTCCGTGGGATGTGAAAGACATTTTGCAGTAATACAGAAAAATAATATCATTTCAGTGGTAGCACTTGATGGATATAAAATAGAATTTCCCACATCAGGTATCTCGGATCAGTTTTTTTCGTGCATTCATTGCGGCCATGTTACTCAATTTGAGACAGTTCATAACAATCACATGAAAATTCATTATCTATGAGATTCATCTTGGTCAGACCTTTTCACATATCATAAGCTAAAATCCCACAATTAACTAAAAAGTTGTTTTCACATATAAAAAATGGCAAGTGCCGAATTTTGGCTAATTGGTAACTACTTCGTAGAATACTGGCCTGGGAGTGGTTTCCATGTATGAATGACCCCTCGATTGAATTCTAGAATGTTCTTGTGTTTGATGCATTTTTTCAAACTTTCCCTGACTCTCAAACTCTACCAATATAACATGTTTACCAGTACGAGTGGCCAGTAATCTCCGGTTAACGAATCCATCAAACTTTGCAAGATCCTTGTTAGATTCATTTACCCATTTTTTGAATTCTTCCTCCATTCCATTTTTCAGTTGAATTTCAACTATTACTACAAACACAGGGTTCTTGTCAACCAGAGGATTTAAGAGGATTTCTAATATTCTCACTATTTGCAAATGAGATCACAACATACGCAGTAGTACAAAATATAGAATCTCCCTATCAGATATATGAAGAGAACCCGCACGTATTAGAATGAATTTTAATGGCAATTATGGTGCCGCGACCACGATGTTTTTGGAATCTCATGTCAGGTATGATGTTAGCAATTACAGTGCAGATACAGACCAAAGCGGTTGCCATGATGTGAGAATCGTGATCATTTTATCAAAGACATGTTCATATCATATGCAGTCAGGACAGAGCGTCACGATTACATTTGATGTAAAAAATAATCATAAAAAACAGATCTAAAGTAATTTCAAGCTTTGTGTAACCTTGTCAATCACATCTTCAGGTGCAGGTCCTATAGAGATACAAGTCACTGTACCAGGTTCAATCTGAGTATGACCGGCATCGGTAACCTCAGACCAAGGAAGACCAAGAGAGATTACATGTTTTTTTACATTTTCCAATTCAGATAAACTTGAGACTTTGAGTACTACTTTTTCTTGGCCAGATTTTTTCCATGCATCATACCATTCCCCATGAGATTTTTTTACATGTTCTGCACCTAGGACGCATGCATGACCTACTTGAGCTGCAATCTTTCCAGTACCCATGCCAAGATCCTTTCTTACTACTATGACTTGCTTAATTGTACCCATATCAGTTTTGAATAATGGTAGTACATGTTAAACTTTTGAATTAAGAGTGTTTTTCGTCATAGACAATATTGGACTTGAGATACAAAATCTGCAATAATTAAAGAACATCTGGTGCACCCATTTACAAACACACAGCTGTATTCGAAATAAACATAGTTGTATCTTATGGATACCACGATTGATGTTTGATATAAATAAATGATAAAAAATAACAAAGCATGGATTATGACGTAGTTATTGCGGGCGGAAGTGTAGCAGGGCTCTTGTGTGCAAGAGAAATTGCCGCACATGGCTACAAAGTTCTTGTCATCGAAGAAGACTATGAGATTGGAACACCAGAACACTGCGGGGGACTTGTGAGCATATCAGCAATGGATGATCTTGGAATCATTCCAATGAGAGCCACACTTGATAACAGTGTGAGATCAGCTCGCATGGTAGCGCCATCAGGAAAAAGCTTTACACTAGACGCACGACCACAGCAGGTCATAGTGCTCGACAGAAGAGAGTTTGACAAGCAAATTGCACATCAAGCCAAAGTCAATGGTGCAGAAATACGAGTAAGATCAACACTTAGAGAAATAACCAAAGATGGAGTTAGTACAACTGATGGAGATATCAAGTGCAAGATTATAGTGGATGCAAGAGGAGTTTCCTCCTTAATTCACAAGGACCGTATGGGAACACTACAATCTGCTCAATACGAGGTATATGCTAACTGGATTAACAAGGAACAAGTAGAGATATATCTTGATCAAGAAAAATATCCTGGATTCTTTGCATGGATAATACCAACTAGGCGCGACGAGGCAAAAGTTGGAGTTGCAGGAAAGGGAATTAATCCTGCAGTGGTGCTCGAAGATTTTTTGAAACAAAAAGGTAACTATTCCACTGTAAGAAAGATATTCGCGCCCATATGGATAAAGGGTCCAATCAAGGAATTTGTAACAAAAAATGTGGTAACTGTAGGGGATGCGGCAGGACAGGCAAAACCCACAACAGCTGGAGGGATTTATTCTTCAGGATTTGGCGGAATATTAGCTGGAAATGCCATATCAAAATTTTTGAAATCTGGGAAAGAAAAAGAGTTGCAAGAATATCAGAAAGAATGGTTAGATAAATTCGGAAAAGAGTTTGATCAGATGCTTCTTGCCAGATCTTTTCTTGAGAGATTGGACAATAAATCGATCAATAGTCTTTTTGAATCAATAACTCCTCAAGTATTAGATGAGATTTCAAACGAAGGAAGTTTTGATTTTCATACAGTATCGATTGCAAAACTTTTAGGAATAAAGGGCTCGGTAAAAGCCATTCAGGCAGTTTTAGGAAATGAGTTGAGACGGTTACTGAATTGAATATACGTTCAGCCATAAGGAAGATATAAATTCGGTAGGAATGCCAGCTTCTAACATGTCATCTTCTATTACTTTACCAGTATGCAGTTCATGCCACAGACCAATAATGCCTAATGATAAATGTGTAAAATTCAACTGCCCTAGCTGTGGTTCTGTACTGCTGTGGCGTTGTGAAAGTTGTAGAGAGGCAGCTAAGTCATACAAGTGCAAATTATGTAATTTTGAAGGACCATAAAGAAAATGCCTAGATTAGTATTACGAGCAAAGATTTTACCAACAGGTACTGAAATAGATCTAGACGACGTTGCTAAAAAGATCAATGTGACTCTAAATGACGGTATAACGTTCTCAAAATATACAAAAGAGCCACTTGCTTTTGGTCTCTACTTTATTAATGCCGAATTCTTCTTAGATGACAAAGAAGGACAAATGGACTCACTTGAAAACAGCGTACGCTCAATTGAAGGTGTAGGAGAATTCGAGGTACTAGGGGTAAGTCGAGCTTCTGTAGATGCCAAGTAATGAGGGTTCCTTTTTGGTAAAAAAAGACGATCTACTTCAGATGCGTGTTGGAGAAGCCAAACAGAGAGACGTAGGTAAAAGACGAGCAAGAATAGAACCTGAGGCTATGGAATTTTTAAAAGTTGAACCAGGAGATATGATCGAGATCATAGGGAAAAAGTCAAGTTGTGCAATAGTATGGCCGGCCGACGATGATAATAAAGCACCAGATATGGTAAGAATAGATGGACAGACAAGAAAGAATGTCGGCGTTGGAATAAACGATTTGGTCAATGTTAGAAAAGTCATAGCAAAACCAGCAAAAAGCGTTGTCTTGATGCCAGTAAATGGGAATGTTACAGTAGATAAGGAATTTACAGATTTTGTCAAAAACAGGCTAAAGGGCTTGCCTCTTTCCGAAGGAGACGAAATATCAGTAATGATACTTGGCAATTCCATGGATTTTAAGATACACAAAGTTTCACCAAAAAGTGCTGTCAAGATAGACCGCGGTACATCACTTACTATTTTGGCTGACACGTCAATTGACAAAAAGATTCGAGTTACGTACGAAGAGATAGGTGGGCTTAGAGCACAGATAAACCGAATGCGTGAGATTGTAGAACTTCCCTTAAAACATCCCGAAGTTTTCAGCAGATTAAACATAGAGCCTCATAGCGGGATTCTCTTGTATGGACCGCCCGGATGTGGAAAGACATTGATTGCAAAAGTACTTGCAAGTGAATCAGAGGCTAATTTCTACTCTATAAATGGCCCTGAAATAATGAACAAGTATTATGGAGAGACAGAGGCAAGACTCAGAGATATTTTCAAGGAAGCAAAAGACAATGCTCCAAGTGTCATATTCATAGATGAGATTGACGCAATTGCCCCAAAAAGAGAAGAGGCCTACGGAGATGTTGAAAAAAGAGTAGTAGCTCAGCTATTAGCATTGATGGATGGCCTAACAGATAGAGGCAATGTCATAGTGCTTGGTGCAACAAATAGACCAGAAAGCGTAGACCCAGCATTGAGAAGGCCCGGGAGATTTGACAGAGAAATAGAGATCTCAGTACCAAATGCAGATGGAAGATTAGATATTCTGCAAATTCATACAAGAGGAATGCCCATCGCAGATGATGTCGAGTTAAAGACCCTTGCGTCAGAGCTTCACGGATACACGGGAGCTGACATCAAGTCGCTTTGCAGGGAGGCGGCAATGAAAGCTCTAAGAGCTTTTTTACCAGAGATTGAAATGGAGACTGAAAAAATATCACCTGCGATATTACAGAAGATGACCATACACCTTCAAGACTTTTACGATGCAACACATGAAATCGTTCCAACTGCAATGAGAGAATTCTATGTTGAAAGTCCAAAGGTATGGTGGAAAGACGTAGGCGGACTAGATGACGCAAAAAGAACGTTAAATGACAATTTGATTACGGCCATAAAAGAGCCAGCAAGATTTCAGAAGATGGGAATTAAACCTCCAAAGGGAGCTCTGCTTTACGGTCCTCCAGGATGTGGAAAGACAATGCTTGCAAGAGCACTTGCAACAGAAAGCGGCGGTAATATGATACTAGTCAGAGGAGCAGAAATCTTGTCAAAGTGGGTAGGCGAATCTGAGAAGGCAGTAAGAGAAATCTTCAGAAAAGCAAAGGCATCATCACCATGTATTATAATTTTTGACGAACTGGATTCTCTGGCAAGATCAAAATCACTTGAAGAAGGAGTTGGCGAAAGGTTACTAAGTCAGTTGCTCACTGAGATGGAAGACGGCGGAGCTGCAAGAGTAATAGTCGTTGGAATTTCAAATAGACCTGATCTTATAGACCCTTCATTGTTAAGACCAGGCCGCCTGGATTTGATACTTTTCATTCCTCCACCTGAAGAAAAAGGAAGGTTTGAGATAATCAAGGCACTCACACGACAGATGCCCTTATCAGGTGATGTAGATTTGAAGGAGATCGCCCTTTCAACAAAGGGATACACTGGTGCTGATTTAGTAGCAGTATGTAGAGAGGCTGCAGTACAAGCAATGAGAAATAATACACCGAAGATCAGTAGCGTAGACTTTGCCGCATCATTAAAAGTCATCAAACCTTCCATTACCAAAGGCGTTGAGGATTGGTACTCTTCAATCAAAGACAATATATCATACGCATTACCTAAACCAATTGACAAGGCATTTTATGGTTAGATATGGCAACTATTCCTCTTAGAAATTCAGTATATGAGTTAGTAAAAAATGCAGGATCTATGACAGATTCCGAGCTCTCAAAAGTATTGATTAAATCTGGAATTTCAATTCCTGAAGACGAATTTAACAAAACATTACTGAATCTCGAAATATACGGCCTCATCAAGGTCACTTGGATAACAAAAGACGAGAGAAGAATTGAGATTTCTGTAAAAGATGAAAATGAAGATGACATAGAAAAACAGAACAGGGAAACCCTAGAAAAAGAATATGAAGCTGGATTTCCCGGTGTTGAACAGGAACAAGGTACCGAAGAATAATTTATTTTATTACAGGAAAGTGGAATGCTGCATCAAGTGCGATTCCTACAAATATTATCGTAAGGTATGGTGCAGTTACCTTATAGGCCTTCCATGCAAAGTCCGAAGTTGGAGTCTTTGTTAGTCTGTAATGATACAGCAACATCAACCCACCTGATACTGCAGCAATTACTAGGTAAACATAACCTAACCCAAATGCTACAAGCGCTAATGAATATGGAAGTAATATAGCTGTGTTGACAAATATGTACTTGGATGTCCTTTGCATGCCAATCAATACTGGCAACATTGGAACATGTGCTTCCGCATAATCATCTCTTATCTTCATTGCAAGACACCAAAAGTGTGAAGGGGTCCATGCAAAGACAAGAATGCCCACCAGTGCACCCAATATATCCATCGAGCCAGTAGCTGCAGACCATCCAGCCATGGCAGCACAGCTACCAGCGAAACCTCCAATTACAATGTTAGATGAATTAGTACGCTTGAGCCATGCCGTATATACTATCACATAGAAGAAGACTCCTAGCGCAATGAAGAATGTAGAGATTGGGTTTAAAGTAAACCATGCATAAATTACAGAGATCGCGCTTACAACTAGGCCATAGATCAAAACATTTCTTGCTGACATTCTTCCTGACGGGATTGGTCGATTACTGGTTCTTTTCATCAATAAATCTATATCTCGATCATAATAGTGATTAAGGGCGCTTGAGCCTGCCGAAGAGAGAGATCCGGCAATAACGATATCCAACAGACTGACATAGTTTAGTTGTGGGCCTATCAGTTTGCTTGCAGCATACATGGATGTTACGGCAGTGATTACAAGTAAAACTACTATACGCGGTTTTGATATTTCCAGTATTTCTTTTAATCCCATCCGTTTTAGCGAGTTTTTTGGGAATTTAATTTCTTCGAAGTTTGTCAGATGGGTCAAAAGAATTAAGTACCTCACCTAATCGAATTATCACAGATGAGTGACTGGGATCTAATGATGCCTGGTATGGGTTTGACTGCCATAGGTCTTGGAGGAGTCATTCTGACCTACTTGGGAATTGCCGATACTTTCCTTACAGGAATGCAGGCACTTTCAGGTTTGACCATGTTTATAGGCATGGTGTTTTTGTCCGCTGGAATCCTAAGTGGTGGTGTCTCAACTAGTGCAAGAGCCAAAGCAACAACTCTTGTGATATTTGGAATTGCAGGCTCGGTAGGAGCTTATGCGTTATTTCTAAATACAGTTATAACATCATTACCCAGATTTGTAGGCATTTTAATTATCATAATTATACCAACTATTGTTATAGCATTTTTTTCTATGAAGGCTCAAAAATACTTCAAGCCCATAGCTATAATATTTTTAGCCGCCATGGCAGTTGGGATTGGATCATTTACCGCATTTGGTTTCATAGGACCCGGTGCGCAATTCTCACTAAGTTCACTAAACGAAACCAATGCAACGCATACAGTCAATCAAACTTTGCCAACCGCGCCCATAATATTTGTCAACATTCCAGTCAACGCGTCAATCAAAGGACATCCAAACTTTACACCCAACACTGTAACCGTTCCAAAAGGCGATATAATAGAGTGGACCAATAACGACACAGTACCGCATACTGTCACAAACGCTCCAGATGGTTCAATATTTGATTCTGGTTTGATCACACCTGGTAAGACATATTTGCTGGATACATCAAAACTAAATGGGACGAAATATGATTACATGTGTACAGTGCACCCATGGATGACAGGTAAGATAGTGATAACCCAGCCGCTTGTTGCAAATGTTACAATCTCAAAAGGCGCATCCACACAGAGTACGGGGCAAAAATATTTTGATCCAGCAAGCCTGTCCGTCAAAGTTGGAACAACTGTAATTTGGACCAATAAGGATGCCGCGGCTCATACTGTTACAAGTGGTGAACCAAGTACAGGACCATCAGGAACGTTTGATTCTAGTTTGATCAAACCCGGAAACACATTCAAGTATGCGTTTACAACAGCCGGTACAACATCATACTTCTGTACAATCCACCCATGGATGACTGGAAAAATAATAGTAGGATGACATTACAAAAAGAGATAACGCTTCCCAAAAATCAAGCTGACATACTAATAAGACATTCAAAGCAGAACGAACCAAACGAGTCGTGCGCCATACTTTTTGGAAAGAAGGAAGATAGGCGGTTTATAACAGTGGATATTTGTCTGACAAACAATTCAGAACCATCGCCTGTCAACTTTACCATATCAAATCATGATCTCATAAAAGCATATGAGATATGTGAGAAGAAGAATTTAGAAGTCGTAGCAATTTTTCACTCTCATCCGAACTCTGCAGCTTACCCTTCTTCCACCGATCGCCAATATATGGAAATAAACCCCGTTCCATGGATTATCTATTCAAATACAAATAATGAATTTAGAGCATATATTTTAGAATCAATAGTCATACCCATCAACGTAACAGTACTTTAACATCATTGCTTGTGTATGTTCTTTTTATGTCGCTCAAAATGCTCTTTATCTACAAAGGTTGCGCTGCAATCCTTACATTTGAATCCGGCTTTTTGTCCCCACAATGACTAGTAATACACATAAGTTACGTAAAAGGATATACCCCTTAGACCGTTGTTCTATAAATGTAGTAGATCTTTGTAAGATCTACCAGTGTTTTATGTACCACGATAGATTGCACATTTAGAATAAATATCCCTTTTCCGTCCATCAAAAATATGGAAATTCACGTATACGACACATATGTAGAGGCAAAGGATGGCCATACAATGCATTTTGATGTCATTACAAATGTAAAGGATCATCAAAAGGCAATCCAGTATGCAAAAGAATGGCTAAAAACCATAAATGAGTCAGATGCAAAAGTTACAACCGAAGAGTGTCAATTCTGTCACTCACAAGGCGCACCACAGCCAATTGCTAATGAGATCCAACAAAAAGGATACTTTATTCAGAAGATGGAAGGCTGTCCGTAGCTACCTTTTTTCAATTTTTTACACTCATATTTTTGAAAACTCTTTTAGATTGATCCATTCTACCTCATAGCATGGTAAAAAGCAGCAAATATAACAAACTGACCGTTGAAGGCGACATCCAAACTAGATGGATATGCGGTTGTTTTGTGACTGTGGATGGATTCTTCAAGTTTTGTCCAGAACATAACAACGCAATAAGAAAAACAATAGAAGCCCAAATAGACGAGCTTGATATGACAATGACTATAGAGGATAAAAAATCAGATTGATCTACAGAACAAAAATAGCAACAAACGCAGATACAAAAACTATTGCCACTGTGTTTAACAATTTAATAACTGTGTTTAGTGCAGGCCCCGCAGTGTCTTTGTAAGGATCTCCTATGATGTCCCCAACAATTGCAATCTTATGTTCTTCCGTTCCTTTTTGTTTGTTAATTTCCATGTATTTTTTGGCATTGTCCCATGCACCGCCTGTATTGGCCAGATGGAAAGCCAAGAAAATTCCTGTAATTACAGCACCCATTAAAAGCCCAACCACTGCAGATGGACCCAGAACGATACCAAGTATTATCGGTGCGGCAATTGTTATTGCAGCAGATTTCCAAAGCTCACGTAATGAAGCTACCGTTGCAACATCGACACATTTTGCATAATCTGGTTTTACTTCATATGTCAAAATGCCAGGAGATTCCTCGAATTGTCGCCTTACTTCTTCTACCATTTTAGAAGCCGCTCTTGCTACTGCTGAAATAAGTTGACTCGTGATAAAGAACGGCAATAGACCTCCTACAAGTAATCCAACAACTACCGCAGGATTTGAAAGACTATAATCAAAAGTATGATGAAACACTTTTCCTGCTTCGTATTGAAATGCTTGAATCATAGCTAGCGCGGCTAGACCCGCACTTGCGATTGCAAAACCTTTGGTGACAGCTTTTGTAGTATTTCCTACTGCATCAATTTCATCGGTAACTTTACGATTTTCTTCTCCCATACCGGTCATTTCCACAATTCCACCTGCGTTGTCACTGATAGGACCAAATGCATCTATACTCAATACAATTCCTGCAAGGCTTAGCATTGCCATAGCTGTAAGCGACGTGCCAAATATTCCATAAAGTGTAGTTTGCATAGGATCTGGTGCTGCAGATGATGCCAGTACATATGACGCAGACAACGCCACAACAATGGCAATCATAAATGGACCTGTTGAACGCATGCCTTGTATTATTCCCATCAGTATAAGCGATGCATATCCCCATTTTGCAGATATAGCTATTTCTTGTACTGGCTTGAATCGATAGCTTGTAAAGTAATCTGTGATTCGCTGTATTACTGGCACTAGAATGACTCCTATCACTGTACTACCAAACAGCGCATATGCGATCTGCGTATGACCTAGAAATACATATGTGAAAACAAAATTAAGTGTGATTGCTACTGCAGCCGAAACATAAAATGCGTTGGCAAGTGGCTTGTTCACATCAGTCATCTTTCTTGGACCTATGGTAGCAATACCAATAATAGATGCAAATAGTCCAGAGGCGCCAATTAACATAGGATAAAACAAATTCTGAGTAGTTCCAATCAGTCCAGCAATCAGTAATGATGCAAGCATTGTTACGATATATGATTCATAAATATCAGACCCCATCCCAGCTGCATCACCTACATTGTCTCCCACGTTATCAGCAATTGTTGCTGGGTTTCTTGGATCATCTTCAGGTATGTTTACTTCTACTTTTCCTACCAAGTCTGCACCCATGTCTGCGGCCTTTGTAAAAATTCCACCGCCAACCCGGATAAACAAGGCAATCAAACTAGCACCTATACCAACTCCAGCAATTGTAATAGGACTAGGAAATGCAAAATAGAGCAAACTCATACCCAAGAGAGCCATAGCAGGTACAGCAAGACCTACTGTTGCACCACCTCTAAATGCAAGAGCAAATGTATGTCCAAGTCCTTTCCCAGATGCATTTGCTGCTCTAACTGCCGCTTTTACTGTAATTTTAAGTGAGATCAATCCGGCAATGGCAGAAAGTCCGGCGCCAACAGCAAAAGCAATTCCGTTTGTAGATCCAATTGCGACCCCAATTAAGACGGCAAGACCTATCGCTATAGGAATGACAATTCTGAACTCTCTTCTCAAAAATGCCATTGCACCAACCCCAACCGCGTTTGAAATATCTAACATCTGCTGTGTTCCAGGTTTTTGTTTAGATACCCATGCGGCAAGTACTGCCGCGATGATAAAAGATATGATTGACGCTCCAATAGGAATCATTTCTTTGAGCGCCATCTGAGAGTAAATCTAGAATGGGGTATTTATGTAAATTTATTCTACTTTTTTCATATAGTGTCATAATAACTGGTATTAAAGCTATTTCAAGAATAATTTTTACATTCTTTTTCTATATGGTTTGAAATTTTTTCCTCCCAAGCCTTGTCTTACAAGCTTGTTGAAACGCTTTCCATGGCTCAAATAAGGAAACCTGAAATGAATAAGTTCATGCACTATTGTATTTTCAAGTGTCTTGTCATCAGGTATTTTCTTGATATTGACAAATACTAGATTGTGTTGCAAATATGATACGCCCAAGTATTTGTAAGCCGATGTCCTCCTGCCTTGTGTGATTTCCTTTGGCGTATCAAGAACTTCCCTAGTGGTCAGCAATACTTTTGGCTCTGAAATTCCAAATCTGCTTGAGTATATCCCAACCTTTTCCAATATCTTAACTTTCAAGTCTAAATCATACTTCATTACTTGAGAATCTTCTGGAAATAGTTTAATTTGAATTGTCAAATATCATACAAGAGTTTGTGCATATTTCCAAGTTTACCAAAAAAGTGGTTATTTGGGGTCAGAAATTGTGTAGATTAATCACATATATCATACAGCCACCGTGTCATCACACCCCCAACTAACTCATAGAATTCATAATCTTTGTTGCCTTATTTCTTATTTCTTCAGTCACCTTTACAATAACTAGCCCCTCATTTGGTTGCCCATACATGATGACAGAATTTTCCGGAGCATACAATGCAACAGGTAGTACAAGTAGATCTTCCTCCCCTTCTACGATTATTCTGACTGGAATGTCTTCCTGAAATGCCCTTTTTATTATGGCAATGCTCTCATCAGTAATCTCTGCTGCAGGATTGACACATTCAAGAGTTGTTCTTGTTTTCCCCATCGGTAAGTTCCTTTTGTTCCTCTTTTCCAATGAATCAACTATCTGTAATGATGGGGTAAGCCCAATTTTTATCATTTTCTCAGTGGTGGCGTCACCGACGGTTATCAAAAATACATCCTTTGGTATAACTCTTAAAATATTCTCTTTTGTTACCTCTGAGTTTTTAATTAATAATCCCATGGGTTTTTTGAGACTTGCTCGTAAACGGTCTGGCAGATGCACAGTATACCTTATTTTTATTCTATTTTTATGTAGCTACTTCTGCCGTCATTTCCTCATTAAGCTGGCTTGCAATAACACTGCATCTTGCCGCCACATTCTTTGCCACAGTCATAAATGCCTGAGCATTAGAAGAATTTGGATCAGTGACAAGCACAGGTCTGCCAGTATCAGAACCTACCATTATGCCCGGATTTAGAGGTATTCCGCCCAAGAATGGAAGACCGTGTTTTTCACTCATTTTTTTTGCGCCTTCTTTACCAAAGATATAATGTTCAGTATTACAATTATTACATTTGAAATAACTCATATTTTCTATTACGCCAATAATTGGCACATTAAGTTTTTGGAACATACCAAATGCCTTTACTGCCACACTGCTTGCAACTTCTTGAGGAGTGGTTACAACCACAATACCAGTAATAGGAATGGTTTGAGCTAATGTCAATGGTATATCTCCCGTTCCTGGTGGAAGGTCTACAATTAGATAATCAAGATCGCTCCAGTCGGTATCTACCAAAAATTGTTTTAAAATTCCTGAAATTATTGGTCCTCGATATATTGCAGCCTGATGCTCCTGATCAGCAAAGAATCCAAATGACACTACCTTCAATCCATGCGATTCGGCAGGTTGCAGTTTATTGTTTTCAACTTCTAATGAGGCTTTACCCATCCCGAGCATAAGCGGTACACTTGGACCGTAAATATCCGCATCAAGAAGTCCAACTCTAGCACCAGTTTTTGCAAGAGCCAGCGCGAGGTTTACAGAAACTGTGGTCTTACCTACACCTCCCTTTCCACTTGCAATGCCTATGATGTTTTTAACAGTAGGTAGCATCTCGTCCATACTGAGTGCGCGCCCTTCCATAACTTTAGCAGTAACTTTGATAACTGGTTTTGATATTCCCGGAATCTTAGATATCGCCTGCCTGACATCTTGTTCTATCTGATCATTGAAAGGGCATGCAGGCGTAGTCAATTCCAAAGTAAACTTGAGATCGTTACCATTTATCTCCAGATCCTTTATCATCCCCATTGAGACAATATCTTTTTTGAGATCTGGGTCAATTACTGTACTCAGCGTACTTAGAACCTCATCAACTGATACCATGTAATGAAAAAATTCTCAGTACGATATTTAAACATAGATAAAAATAGCATGCAAGATACCCAAAGATTCATAAATTCAAATTTTACCAGTTTTTATGATTGTTTTCTATATCAACCCTTACTGATGTAGTTAGAATTCCTCCAAAATTATTTGGCGAGTCACTGAAAAAGGCAGCCATGACAATTTTGAGAGAGAAGTATGAAAGTATGATAAATCCAGAGTTAGGCTATGTCATAATGATCATGGATGCCAAAGTCGAGAAGATGGGTAAAATTATTGCAGGAGATGGAGGCACTTATCATAGAGTAGAGTTCACTGCACTTACGTTCCATCCAAAGCTTCAAGAAATTGTCAGAGGCGAAATTGTAGAAATAACAGACTTTGGAGCATTTGTAAGAATTGGTGCAACCGATGCTTTGTTACACTTGTCACAAATAATGGACGACTATCTAAAGAGTGACGTAAAGTCAGGTATGATTTTGGCTAACCAGAGTGGAAGGACAATGAAGATTGGTACTACGCTTCGAGCAAGAATTACCGCAGTATCATTAGGTAAAACCGCGGCAATGAAAGTTGGTATAACTTGTAGACAACCATTCCTAGGTGCCGATGAATGGATTGAAGAAGAGATAAAGAAGGCAAAGTCCCCTCCTCCAGTGCAGCAAGCTGAAAAGGGTAAAAAACCTGCAGAGACCAAGTGATAGGAAATGGTCAGAGAAATGGCGTGTCGCAAATGTAAATTTGTAACCATTGGTAAGGTATGCGCAATTTGTAAATCAACAGACTTGACACCGGACTGGAGTGGTGCCGTTCTCATAGTAGATCCCATAAACTCAGTCATCGCAAAATCGTTAGGAATAACTGAAAAAGGAAAATACGCCCTCAAGGTAACTTAGATTGCACAATCGTGCAAAAAAAGCACTAGAAGTATTTCTCAAGGAAGACATAGGTAAAGGCGACATTACAAGTAAGCTTCTTCCAAGAAAAAAAATTTCTGTAATCATAATTTCGCGTCAAAGAGGGATAGTTGCAGGAGTATCATATGCCAGAGAAATATTCAACTCAAGAAACTGCAAAGTCATGGTTCTAAAAAAGGATGGTAGTAAGATAAAACCTAACGATAAAATAATGACAATTATAGGTCCAGCATATTCAGTTTTATCGTGTGAGCGAACCGCACTTAATTTACTATCAAGAATGAGCGGAATTGCAACCCAGACAAACAAGTTGGTAAAAATCATCAAAAGCATAAATCCCAAAGTTGAACTCTACTCCACAAGAAAAACTGCGCCTGGTTTACGCATTTTCGATAAAGAGGCCGTAGAGATAGGCGGTGGCAGAAAACATCGCATGTCTCTCGACCAGATGGTCATGATAAAAGACAACCACTTGGCAGTCGCAGAATCATTGCAAGACATAGTCCGTTCTGCAAAAAAACGATACAAAAAATTCGAGGTAGAAGTAGAAAATCAAGATGGTGCAATAGCGGCTGCAAAAGAAGGTGTACCAATCATAATGCTAGATAACATACCTCCAAAAGAGATCTTGTCTATTATTCAAGTCTTAAAACAACTCAATCTCCGAAAGGGGGTAAAAATCGAAGCATCTGGTGGGATAGATACGTCAAATGTGAAATCATATGCAAGAACTGACATAGATATGATATCCAGTGGAAGATTAACCAGTTCTGTTCTAGGAATAGATTTTAGTCTTGAAGTTAACTGATTGCAAGCATGCGTTCTATAGCTAGCTGTGCTCTTTGCGCAATATTTTTTTGAACCTTTACTTCGTACTTTTCTTCCTTTAATGACAGGTAAACCTTGTCAAGTGTTATCATCTTCATGTATTTACAAACCGCGGAATCAGACATTGGTATGAATTCTTTTTCCGGGTTTTGTTTTTTCATTCTGTATAGTATACCTGTTTCTGTAGCTACAACGAATGTCTTTCCGTTAGAATTCTTTGCATGATTCATCATTCCTTCGGTTGACAAGATCTGGACTTGTCTGTCACCATAATCCCCACATGCCACATCATACATGACAGATGAAGTACAACTACACTCTGGATGAACCAGAAACTCTGCATTGGAATATCGCATTAGTTTTTCTTGTACTTCCTGTGGCCGTATACCTGCATGGACGTGACACTCTCCTGCCCATATATACATATTTTTCCTATCTGTCATTTTAGCCACATACGAACCAAGAAACATATCAGGTAAAAAGAGTATTTCTGTATCAGTTGGAATTGACTTTACCACATTAACAGCATTAGATGAAGTACAGCAATAGTCAAGCTCAGCTTTTACTTCTGCAGACGTATTTACATATCCTACTGTTACTGCACTTGGATGATCACTTTTCCATTTTCTTACTTGTTCAGCATTAATAGTGTCTGCAAGAGAACAACCCGCAGATATATCTGGAATAAGCACTTTTTTGTCTGGACATATAATTGCCGCAGTCTCTGCCATGAAGTGTACTCCACAAAATAGAATTGTTTTGTGCTTAGTTTTCGCAGCTTGACGAGAAAGTCCTAATGAATCGCCCACATAATCTGCTACATCTTGAACTTCTGGCAGTTGGTAATTATGAGCGAGAATTAGTACGTCCTTTTGCTCTTTTAGTTTAAGAATTTCTGATTCTAGATTCATTGTCCAGAGTAAAGCTGCTTTCCTTTCCATTTAAAGGGTCATGATATTGACAAATTTGTAGTCATACATAATACATTGTGGCAATATTTGCCATTCATGTTCCTATCTGGATTTCTCCGTCGCATATTTTCCTAAGGCATTCAATTGCGGAAAGAATCGCAAGCCTGCTTGTTTTTGGATTGCTCTCACTTGGAACATTTTCAATTTTTATCGAAAAATTTCCGAACTTGCCACTTGCCTGTATCTCATGAGTGTTTTTGTCAGTTTTCGGGTCGGCAACTATTCTTACCTTGGTTTTTGTGCTTCCAATCCCAGCCAAACTGATAAGTGCTGCAACGTTAATGTTTGTAGGAAATAATCTAACTGCCTCTTCTGCTGTTCCGTCATATATTACAGTTGATTCTTTTATTTCATCTGGACTTGTCTTTGAAGTCTCAAAAAATTTTGCCCCTTTTAGAGATTTTGGATTTTTGGTTGTAATCAATATTATTGACTCTAATTCATCTTTCACCGCCCTGATACTATCAAGCCCAGCGATTGCCCCAGACGGAAGAAATACTCGTTTGTTAAAATCCTTGCATCCCTCTGACACTATCTCAAATACGGATTCATCCAATAGTGCACCAACACTCATTATCATCATATCTTTCCTATTTTGAAGGATGGATAACGCGTTATCTCGGACTGCATCCTGGGAAGCGGCTTCTATTACCAGATCTACCGATGATGCTGCCAGCAGACCAACGTTTTCTGTTATCACGGGTTTATTGTTTAGCTTTGAAACAAGTCGTTGTGATGACTCTTTGGAAAAATCAAATATGTGTGTCAGTTTTGCAGGAATTTTGCCAGAGTCTATGGCGATAGCTATTTCTGTCCCTATTGCACCACACCCCAAAAGTCCTATCCTTTTCAAATCAATACTTTTGGCAATCTACCTTGTTAAATCTGTTATCGGTTTTATAGGCAGATAACACAAAATTGAATTATACAATTTGGTGAGCCAATATGGAGCAAGTTCGAGTTGGAAACACATGAAACTACACTCATGGAGAAATTTCTCTTCAGAATAGCAAAACAATGGATTGCAGGCAATACCGCGAGTGAGGCTCTTCAGTCTGCCAAGACCGCAAACAAGAACGGAATGAATGCGATAATAAACAAGCTTGGTGAACACATGACGGTAAAGGACCAGATCAATGACACCGTATCAGAATATCTAACGCTTGTCTTGAACTTGCGCAAATTCAAGATCTACGGAGGCATATCAGTCAAACCGACTCAGGTGGGTCTGTCTAAAAGTATCGAGGAATGTACAAGTAATCTTAAAAAAATAATAGAAGAGTCAGCATCCTCCCAGTCCTTTGTTTGGATAGACATGGAATCATCAGAATATACAGATGATACAATCAAGATCTACCTGAACCTGTTTGAAAGATATGAAAGAGTGGGCATTGCAATACAGGCAAACCTCAAACGTACCGAACAAGATGTGAAGATGTTATTAGAGCATGGTGTAAAAATTCGACTGGTAAAAGGAGCATATAGAGAGAGTAAGAAGAATGCCTACAAAACAAGACATGAAATAGATGAAAACTATAAGAAACTCACAAAGATGCTTTTTTCATACGGTAATGAATTTGCAATAGCAACTCATGACTATACTATGATTGAACTTGCCATGAATTTATCAAAGAAGTATGAAAGAAAGTTTGAGTTTCAGATGTTAAAGGGAATACGAGACGAATTAAAGCCAATCTTGATCAAGAGAGGATTTGTGGTGTCAGAATACATACCGTATGGGACTAATTGGCTTCCTTATTCAATAAGACGGCTAAAGGAAAGAAAACGGAATATTTTACTTCTTGGGAGTTCTTTTCTTCACTCGCATCGTGTTTGAGTTTGCTCACGCATGAATTGAAGTAAATAGTAAGCACCACCTGCTCCCTTTCCTGAAATTCCAGAATATTTCCACCCCACAAAAGGCTGAGCCCCAACCATCGCCCCGGTTGTGGCACTAGCTGCCCTATTTGCATATGTAACACCCGCTTCAATCCTATCGAAGAATGATTCAATCTCGTTTTTTTCTTGGCTGAAAATTCCTGCTGTGAGTCCATAGTTACTCTTGTTGGCTTCAGATATTGCTTCATCAAAATTGTCAAATTCTTCCACACAAAGAAATGGGACAAACAGTTCTTCTTTTACTAGTTCGTGATCTTTTGGAAGGCCGACAACAATTGTAGGCTCGACGAAATTTCCATCCTTGAATTGTGAATCAGACAAGACAGAACCGCCGCAAACTATTGTGCCGTCTTTTTTTGCAATTTCGACAGCCCTTTGAAATTTTTTCAATGATGCTTCATTTATTACAGGACTGACGAACACATCTTTTTCCCATGGTTTTCCCATTTTCAGTGCCTTGGTCTTTGCAACCAACTTTTCCACAAACTGATTTGCTATATCTTTTTGGACATAAACTCTTGAACATGCGCTGCATTTCTGTCCGCTGTAACCAAATGCTGCTCTCAAGACACCGTCGGTTGCCTTTTCCAAGTCAGCGGTTTTTGTAATTATTGCAGGGTTCTTTCCACCCATCTCTGAGATAAACGGTCTTGGAATACTTTCAACAAATGCGTTAAAGCCTAACATACCCACCTCTTTTGAACCAGTGAATGCAATTCCGTCCACATGAGTGCTTTCTAAAATGGTTCTGCCCACAATGCTACCAGAGCCAGATACAAAATTTACAACTGCAGGAGGAAGTTTGTGATATATGGCCTCAACAAACTTGTAGGCAGAGATTGGAGAATCACTAGATGGTTTCAATACGACAGTATTACCAGTAATTAATGCACCAGATGTCATTCCTATCGATATTGCAGACGGAAAGTTAAACGGTGATATTATTCCCCAGACGCCATAGGGTTTCAATGTGCTACGAGTTTTTTCATTTGGATTTGCGCTTTGTGTCTCCTTTGAAAAGCCTTGGTTTATCTCAAGTTGTTCTGCATAGAATCGCATAAAATCTATGGATTCATCCAAGTCTCCCATAGACTCTAGTCGATTCTTGCCATTTTCAAAACTCAGCATTACGGCAAGATTAAATTTATTCTGTGCAAACACATCTGCTATTTCTCGAAATATTTGAGATCTCTTTTTGTATGATGTAAGAGACCACTTGTGAAATGCATCCCTGGCTGATTCGATTGCATATAAGGTGTCTTCCTTTGATGCCAATTGAAAGTTTGCCAAAACAAGATTCTTGTCAGCAGGAGAGCGTACTTGAAATTGGTTGCTTGAAAATATCTCTTTTCCTCCTATTATCAAGGGGTAATTCTTGCCAAAATCTTTCTTGATTTCCTCTACTGCCTGATCAAATTTGTGGTGAAATTCATCGGTAGAGTTATTGACCACATATTTGGGCCAAGTGTTTTCATTTTGGAACATGGTAATACTAGGAATAACGGACATAATTAGTTAGCTGGATATTGATTTTATGTTAACTATGGAATGAAGATATTTCAAACGAGAAACATTTTATCTCAGCAGACAAAGGGGTCTTATGCTTAACACGGTTTATCGTGATGCCCTAAAGAAACGAGAAGAGCTAAAATCCATCTTCAAGGGAGAAACGTTTGAGCGCATCATTCAGACCGCCAAGGAGAACTGGATCGATTATTCACCTCAAAAAAAGGATGCAGTCATTGCAGGCATAGATAGCAGTTATAACAGTACAAAGTTTCAAGGACTTGAGTTATGGGTAGTTACCGGGGTATCAATAAAGTCAGATGGTCAGATCATAACTGAGGAGCACAATCAAGGGCTAGGTCAGCCCACCCCAGAGCTTGACACGCAGGCAAGTAAGATGGAGGTTGACGCATGCATTATTTCAGTTGACAAGGCTGACATGGTAGCACTTGACGGTTCACTTTATTCGCAGTTTCTCACTAGACAGTCTTCACTTGGTAATTCCATCATTTTGGCAATCAAAAAGAGGGGAAATGTAGTTTTCATATCAAAGACATCGTCAGCAAGAAAACAATTTGAGAAACTTGGTTCTGCCGCAGGAGACATATTCTATTATAATCATGCAGTCAGAAGACCCGGTTTTAGTAAGATATTTGTCGACAGTTCACTTGGTCCAGGTAAGATTGTATCATATGTTTATGCAAGACTAAGAGACTCTACGCCATTGATCAAGATCGAGTTATTTGGATCAGGAATCAACGAGAATGAGATAAAATTCCTTTTGGATAGATTAACAAAAAACAGCGTTGGAGGATATCCATACGCATTAAAGTTAGCACATGAAAATTGTAAGATAACCAATTCAGAGTTGTCTAGACTTGTTAGTCTATATGGATTAGCAAACGAGATTGGTTCTAGGGAAGTGTTGAATTGACAATAGGTGTAGTGATTGGAGAATCAAAGCCAACCGAAGTAATCGCACAGTCGTCAAAACCTCTTTCTGTTGGAGAGTATGTCATAATCGATTCACAGGACGGTAAGATTCTTGGTCTGGTTGAAAAATCTGTAATATCAAGCGATGCACTCACAAATGTTAGAAATTTTGATGAGGCAATAGAGAGTAAAGAAGTTGCTGAGATCAATTCAAGAGATAAAAACTACAAGGTAAAGATAGGCATACTTGGATTTTTGGACAAGTTACAAAAAGGACATGTTATGATTCCTGCGATTCCCCCCCTCCCTGGGACTTCAATTCTTGAAGCAACACAGCATGATTTGGGAATGATATTTGGGCCAGTTGGAAATGAATGGATTAGGATAGGTTCGCTCTTGAGGAACTCAAGCATCGAGGCAAAAATAAACATCAATAAAATTGTATCAAGACACTTGGCCATTCTTGCAATGACTGGAATGGGAAAGAGTAATCTTGTGTCACTTATAGCAAAACATGTTGCAACATTAAATGGTACACTGATTATTTTTGATTATCATAATGACTATGAAAATCTCGATGTTACCAAGATGAATTACATGATGGCAAAAATAAATCCCAGACTTTTGCCTGCAGACAAATTAGCCGAAGTCATAGAACTTCGCGAGAATGCAGACAAGCAACAAAGAGTCTTACGAGAATCACTTACCGAATCAGTCAAACAGGCAAAAGACTTTTGGTCATCATTAGAAGAAAATGTTACTACGTTTGGTCAAACCACAAAAGGCTATGCAGACAGTGCAAGCAGGGTGTTAGACAAGATAGATGATGCCAAGCATAGATTTTCAGACATACTAGATCCGGACTGCGGAGACCCGGTGGATTTGATAAAGGAGGGCAGGGTAAATGTATTGAATATAGCAGAACTAAGCGAGCGACAGGCAAATGCTGGATTATCATATTATTTACAAGAACTTTTACAGCATAGAAAGGAATCAGTATGGGAAAAAAAAGGCAAATCAACACATAGAAAAAATTACAGGTTTCTTGCACCAATATTTGTCATAGTAGAAGAAGCCCATGTGTTCATACCAAAAGGCGAACATACCGATACTAAATACTGGGCATCAAAGGTAGCAAGAGAGGGCCGTAAATTTGGAATTGGATTATGCATAGTATCACAGAGGCCAAGAAACATAGACCCAAATGTGCTAAGCCAGATGGGGTCTCTTGCAATAATGAAGATTGTGCAAGATGATGATCAGCAACAGATAGCATCAGCCGCAGAATCATTAAGCAAAGACCTTCTTTCGCAGTTATCATCTTTGAACATTGGCGACGCAGTACTGATTGGACAGTGGGTGAATTTGCCTTCCATAGTACACATAGATGAGGTAAAAAGTAGGAAATCGGGTTCTGACTTAAATGCGGTATTAGAATGGAATCAAACAGACAAGTTCAAAGACATTGCAAAAGAAACAACACAAGAACTAATACAAAAAGATCTCTTGCTTGATTGATATGATTTTTTCACATATTTCTGACATACATCTTGGTTTTGTGCAGTACCACTCAGAAGAACGTGAAGAAGATGTGTATTCTGCGTTTAACCAAGCCGTAGACATTTCAATAAAAGACCACGTAGATTTTGTTCTATTTGCTGGAGATATTTTTCATGTACCAAATCCAAGCGGCAAGGCGATTGTCGTACTGGCAAATGCATTGAAACGATTAAAACAGAATAACATTGATTCGTTTTTTATTTTGGGGGATCATGACATAAGCAGAATAAGATCAACTCCGGTACCTTTCGTATACCATAATTTAGAATTTTCAAAATACATAGGAAATGGCAAATCATTCATGTACAAGAATATCCTCATAATGGGTTTTGACAAGCGAAGAAAGAGCGAGATCCACACATTTGAGAATGATTTTGCCAATGCTGATCTAGAAGCGAAAAACTATCAAGGACATAAGATACTGGTGTTACATCAAGGCATTTCTGAAATAAATAAATTTGCTGGAGAACTAAATTCCATGGATCTTCCAAAGAACTTTACATATTATGCCATGGGTCATTTGCACGACCAAGAGATAAGAAGATTTTCTCATCTAGGCGGACCTTTAGCATATCCAGGATCCATAGAAATCACATCAAGTGAAAGTATAAAGGACACGCAGAAAGGCTTTTACCAAGTAGATGTGTCACGTTCTGAGTCTATTCCAAACTGGATAAAAGTAGACACTAGACCTCAGATATCCACCAGAATCTCAATTGACAAACTTTCCGATGAGATTAGCGCATTATCTGAAAAGATTAAGAAATATAACAGAAAACCGGTAGTCGAGATAAAAATAACCGGAGATCTTTTAGATCTCGGATTTGTTCAAACACAGATCTCTCGACTAACTGAACTCACTTTACGGTGTTTTTGGAAACATATTTCATCTGAACAAAATAATGGTTCAGTATTCATTGAAAGACCGATAAAAATAGAAGAGGAAATGTACAAGATTGCAAAAGATATACTTGGTTCTACCGAGCTTGCAAATTTTGCCATAAACGAGCTATTGCCACATCTCTCGAAGGGAAATATTGAGGAGGCAAATGCCACAATCAGTGAAAACTTTCTACAATTCAAAAAGGGATTGAAAAATGCTACGATCAGTTGAATTAGTAAATTTTCTCTCTCACGCAAACACCAGACTAGAGTTTAATAACGGAGTAACAGTTTTTGTTGGACCAAATGGTACTGGAAAGTCTAGCGTGATAGATGCGATAACATTTACATTGTTTGGGGAACACATTAGAAAGTCTACAAAGGGGCTACTGCGTAGAGGAAGCAATCAGGCATACGCCAAAGTGGAATTTTCTATAGGAAATAGACAGTTTGAAGCAGTTCGTAAGATTGATCTAAAGGGAACTGTGTCAGCTCAGCTTTATGAGAAAATCAATGAAGAAATAGTTCCACTGGCAGCAGGTGAAAGAAAGCAATTTGGAGAATCCATGACACAGACAATAGAATCCCTAATAGGACTTGACTTTGAGAAACTCAAGGTAGCATCCATAGTACAGCAAGGCGAATTACAATCAATCATTGAAGCAGATCCAAGAAAATTCAAAGAACTCGTTAATGCGATAATTGGGACAGATAAACTTGATATTGCATATGAAATCATGAAGAAAGCCGTTGACGCATTTAGGATGTCAGTTAAGACCAAGATTGGTTATGACGACACAGATATAGAATCTCTTCAAAACAGAATTGATTCACTATCAAAAGAAATCTCATCTTTGGAGCCACAGAAAAAGAGACTAGAGGAAGAAAAGATAACTCAAGAAAAGGAATTTTTTACATTACAGAGTATGATAGAGATAGAAACGCCAAAAGAGATCAAGTCAAGAGAAATAGAAAAAAGAAAAGATGAGCTTGTATCATATCTGAGAAACGCCGTAACATCTAACCAAAAAGAGATTGCAGAAAAAGAAAGAAAGATTGCGGAATGTTCTAGTAGTTTATCAGTCTTGTCTGTCAAACCACAGGTAGAATCAGAGACAAGCCAAGTACAGTTAAACATAGAACAAATACGAATAGAGTTAAAAGAGGTAGGCGAAAAAATAGCCAAGATAAAAGGGCAGCAAGAGATCGCCGGCAAGATACACATCATGGATGGGAAATGCCCCGTGTGCGACTCCAAAGTAGATCATATCAATCCCTTGTTTGAAGAAGAGCATTTGCGTGTAGAACTTGAAATCCTTAGAAAGAAAAGCGAGGTTCTTTCTCAAGAAGAAGTTGTCAATCAAAACAAGAAAAATGAGATCGATTTAAAAACTCGGCAGATCATAAAGGCGGAGAGTATCCTGTCTTCAAACAACATAAAGAACCAAGAGGATTTGTCAAGACTAAAAGAAGATATTTTGCGTTTACAGACTAGTGTCAGAAGAGTTCCTCTTGAGATCAGTACAGCTGGAAATCTAATACAGTTTGCAATAGACGAATATTCATCTAATGCAATAAGATCAATATTGTCGTTAATAGAAGAGACAAAAGACTTTGACATTGTAAGATTTAGAAATATCAAGTCAGAACTTGAACCGCAACGAAAACGTCTTAGCACAATAGATCAAGAACTAGGCGCTGTGACCACTAGACTAGAGTTTCATAAAAAAGAGTCTGAGAAAATTTCACAGGTATTAGAGGAATTACACCATGTAAGACAATATGTTTCAAGTCTTGAAACTATCCGCGGTCAGATTTACAACAGGGATGGTCCTGTTGCCACAAGCCTTCGCTCGTGGGCGCTTGGAACCATATCACAAAAGGCTTCAGAATATCTGGCTACATTTAACGTAAAAACCCAGAGAATTAGTCTTGAAGATAAGGCAAGAGACATTGGAATTACATGTTATTCTGGAAATTCCATATTAGATTTAGAATCGTTAAGCGGAGGAGAGAAGGTAAGCGTAGCGCTAGCATTACGTCTTGGTATGGCTCATCTCATGGGTTCATCCAACCTAAATTTTATCATTCTTGATGAGCCAACTACACATTTGGATCAGGAGCGAAGAAAATCTCTTGTGAGTGTTCTTATGCAGGCTTTTGAATCAAACGTGGACGCCATATCGCAGTTCATCATAATTACGCATGATTCAGAGATCTTTGAAAACTCTAACATAGATTCAATATATGATTTCAAGTCAACGCCAGAAGGAACAGTGATTACACCAATTTAGCCGCCAGTCAACTTTGCAAATCGCTCGTTCTTGCAGAGACTTTCCATAAACTTCAAGTTAGACAACGCCACTACTGCTGAATCTCTTACCTGTTCACTTGAATCTTCAAGTGCTTTTTCTAATGTCCCTTTTGCATCTTGAGATCCAATCACACCAAGTGCAACAGCTGCTTCATGTCTGACAAATAGACTAGGATCATTGCGAGTTGCATCTTCCAGTGGAGATATCCCACTTCTCAGACACATCTGACCTAGAGAAAACGCCGCCTCGTGTCTTACCAATTCGTTGGAATCTCCCTTTAGCACACTTGCGATATACGGAACAACATCTTCTCCTCCCATGTCCACAAGAATACAAACCGCCCTGCATCGTATTACAAAATCTTCATTATCTAACAGGTTGACAAAGTATTCCTTGTCTTTTTTTTCATATCTTTCTTCCATTTCAGATAATAGGTCAAGACGGTCTTTAGGAATAAGTTCCATGCACACAATTTTATAATCGCATATTTATTTCAATGATTGTATGAGTAGATTACGATATTGGAAATTAACAATAGAGGATCTCAGGAAGGCACAGTATGATCCAAAAAAAGTCCTAATCTGGGAAATAAAATGCATTAAAGATGATCAAGGTACACATTTTGGAGTTTTCTGTTACAGAAACGGCACCCCGTGGGATTATACATCAATTCATGGCGTTGTCTTTTATCACAATCAGATGACTCAGCAAGAAATAGGAAAGATAACTGATTTTCTCAAGGGCAAGTTTGGCGGCGAACCGGCAGAAAAAGGCAGTAGAGTATTTTTGAAGAATTCAAAAGAGATCTATGCACCAAATGAGATAGCAGACCTTGCAGTTCAGATTGGAGACATGTTTGAGGCAAGTATAGAACTAACGGTGGAACTGGAGAATTTTACAGTTCCCGAGCAGGAACAAAGCAACTTGCCTTCAAGCAAAATCCTCCCCATACCTGGCAAGTAGATAAATAGGGTTTTGACCAAGTCTAAGATCTCAGATGGATAAGCCAATGACGATCATGGAGCATCTAGAGGAGATAAGAAAACGAGTCTTCAAGATGATCATTGCAGTTTTAATTGTCACTTTCTTTATTCTTGGATTCCATTTGACCCCATTTATCTACAATGGGATTCATCTGTACTATCCAACTTTTAGTCCATTCAACAACATTGCAGCACAGACCACTGTTGTCATGAAGCATAACTTGCTTCCTCCTTCAGTACAATTAATTCAGACAGCACCAGGGCAAGCATTTTTTGCACAGTTCTATATCGCGGTTCTACTCGGTGTCGTCATAAGTATGCCAGTCATAATAAGGGAGTTCATGGGATTTCTGATACCTGCACTTGACAAGAAAGAAGCGCAAATGATAAAATCGGCCATGTTTCCCGCAATCGGCCTTTTCGTAGCAGGTTGCTTGTTTTCATACTTGGTTGTTACACCATACACACTAGCGTTTCTCTACAAATATGGAGAGTCTGCAGGTCTTCTTACTTTTCTTAATGTAGTAGACTTTATCACATTTGTATTGCAGTTTGCGCTTGCATTTGGAATATCATTTCAGCTTCCACTCATAATGTATGCTGTAACTGCTTCTGGAATGGTTGGGGAAAAATTTTGGAGAAGCAACATGAAGTGGGCCGTAATCGCGATGGTGATTTTGGGAGCTGCGATAACACCTGACGGAAGCGGTGTTACAATGTGGTTTGTTGCAGGACCTCTAATAGGACTATATCTCATAGGTATGCTCCTCTCAGAGCGACGCACAAATCAGATTGCAACACTTAAATCTTAATCTGCCGCATTAAGAGCACTCATGGCATATGAGAATGTAATAATTATCGTAGTAGTTATCGCAGTGCTTATTTTTGGAGCAAAGAAGATCCCAGAGCTAGCTAGAACATTTGGCAAAGCAAAAGGAGAATACGAGAAAGGAAGAATAGAGGCAGAGAAGGAACTAAAAGAGTTCAAAGACAAAGAAGAACTCAAGTAAAGAACGCTTTTTTACCCATATAAAAAGAGATATCTCATTGATCAATAGATCAGAGATTCAAAAAATAGTAAGAGAGTACTCAGATCTTTCCATCGGAGCACTTGGGAGTCATTCTGCCCTTGAGATAATGGACGGCGCCAAAGATGAAGATTTTAGGACAATAGTAGTGTGTCAAAAAGGCAGAGAGATACCGTACAAAAGATTTTCACGAATTGCAGATGAGATAGTCATTGTTAACAAATTCAAAGACATGCTCTTGCCTAAGATTCAATCACGTCTTAGGTCATCAGACACCATAATAGTTCCCCACAGAGCTCTTACTGCATATCTAGGATATCTACCAGTAGAAAACAAGCTCAAGATACCGTTGTTTGGAAATCGTGCGCTCTTTCAAGCAGAAGAACGTTCATACAAGAAAAACCAATACTATTTGCTACAAAAGGCCAAGATACGACTACCCAGAATCTTCAAAGACCCAAAAGACATAGACAGGCCAGTCATAGTAAAGGTTCAAGAAAAGACACGCAAGTTAGAAAGAGCTTTTTTCATAGCTACATCATATTCAGATTACAAAGATAAGACTGAAAAGAAAATCAGACAGGGATTGATATCAAGAGACGCTCTAAAGGTTGCAAGCATTGAAGAATTCATAGTTGGTACATACTTTAACTTCAATTATTTTCATACACCAATATCATCCGAGGTAGACTTTCTTGGAATTGAAAGGAGGTTGCAGACAAACGTTCATGACTTTGTTTCGTTGCCAGCAAAGCAACAACTTGAGACAAACATAGAATTGCAAAACATCGAGGTAGGCCATACACCTGCCAGTATACGTGAATCATTACTAGAAAAGGTAATAGATGCAGGTGACAAGTTTGTGTCTGCAGTAAAAAAAGAATACCCTCCAGGCATCATAGGCCCATTTTCACTTCAGAGTGTAATCACAAAAGATTTGGAGATAATAGTATACGATGTATCCCTTCGAGTACCTGGAAACCCAATTCTTGCAACTACCAGTCCCTATACAAAATACAAGTATGGAACAACTTTCGGCGTAGGCAGAAGGATAGCAATGGAGATAAGAAAAGCCCAGCAAGAAGGAAAACTCGAAGAAGTGTTAACCTAGGCTTCCATTTTTTCTTTTAAAAGATTTTTTCTGACAAGTATCGGTATATTGTAAAATGATGCTAGTGCGATGGCATCTGAAGCCCTGTAGTTTCGCATGACAAGATCATTTTTTCCCGTAAAGTAAAGGTTGGCACGCAGTACACTTCCACTTTCATACACCTTTATCTTGACAAGAACTAATTCGTTGACTTCAGCAATTTCTTCAATCATGTTGTATATGGTAGGTATTACCCCTCTTTCGCCTTCAATGAAATTTGTAATGTGTCTTGCGACCTCGCCTGAAAACGCCCTTATGTGAAATTCCTTACCATCATCATCATCTCGCAGTATAACTAGCCCTTCTACACCATATGGATCAATAAAACCGACATAAGTGATCTTAGTTTCGGCATAATCAGAATCTTGAGGCTCGTCTATCTTCACGGCTGATCTCTATCTAGCACCATTGCAGATAAATACTTTGAAAAAAACAGGTAGAATTTAATGTCACGTGGGTTGTACAAGTTTTACAAAGCCAAGACAGAACTTGAGGATTCATCAACTGCTTCAATTCCCGGGTTGATTGCTACTCCACTTGTCATGGCAAGAAAGATAAGTAAAGTACAAAACGGAAGTTACGCGTTAGAGCCTAGACAGTAGATTTTGTTACCTGAGGAGTCTTCCAGTCACCTATATCATAACCGTCTTGTCTTAGATGTTTGAGAGTAAGTTTGTAGACTAGCTCATCATGACAAGAAACTTCGAGTATTTCTTTCCAAGTGACCATACCTGTATGTTCTATCTTCTTTCCAAGTTGAGAAGAGAGGGATTTAGCTATTTCACTGCATTGATCAAACGTTTTACCATTTTTGTAAGCTCTAGTCCTTGAGTCACATGCATCCATAATTTATAGAACATCGGACCTAGATAAAAAGTTCAATTTTTTGTGCTTGCTGGATAGAAGAGTTTTAAACTAAATGAATTCATGATTTGTTAATTGCTATCAGATAATAAACGGGAATTTGTCAACATAAATCCTGTAGACGCATTTCTTTGGACATTTCGTAGAAATGAAAATGATGTCATAAATCTTTACGATGCCCTATCATCTCTAATGCAGATCTCTACTGGAAGCAACATGCTCAACTTTGGATATTGGAGTGAGAAGACGCCTGATCCTTATGAAGCACAGATAGCGCTTTGTAAAACTATTACAGACATGGCTGAATTGAAATCATCAAATGACATACTAGATGTAGGAAGCGGTTTTTCTGAACCTGCGACTATCTGGAAATCAGAGTTCCCCCACATCAAAATTTCTTGTCTGAATGTAAATCAGCAACAACTCTATTTTGCCTCAAGGGTTATCAGAGGAAATGGTCTTACACATGACCAGTCTAATTCGGGTTCAGACCACATAAGACTTGTTAATTCCACAGCAACGAGATTGCCGTTTGTAAACAAATCCATGGATAGAATAATTGCACTAGAATCGGCACAGCATTTCAAGCCGTTTTCAGAATTCATATCAGAAAGTAAGAGAGTTTTAAGAGAAAAAGGCATCCTGGTGCTAGCCATACCAACACTGGCAAAATCAGCAAAATCTCTCGGAGTTTTCAAGCTTGGCATACTATCTTTTACGTGGTCATCTGAACACTATGATCTTGAAAGTATCAAAAACACCATCATGAGCGAGGGCTTTGATGTGACGATTACGGAACAGATAGGCTCTAAAGTATATGAGCCGCTTGCAGATTATTATGTAAAGAATCGAGAGATGCTAAGACCAAAGATACTGGAACAGTATTCATCGTATGTTGAGAAGATCCTCTTCAGATCATTACTAAAAATGAAAGAGGTTTCTGAAGACAAGACCATAGATTACATTCTTTTAAAGTGTGTCGTCCAATAAAGAACAAACCCTTATTTTGTAGTAGGATATAGTACCAACATAATACCAGTTCGTCTTGTACCCACTGCGTAGCGTTCTACGCAGGTGCCATGTTATCACAATTCACACTTTCGCACGCAAAGCATTTGTTCCCACCAGCAGTCTTTAAAAAATTCGTTATTTAGGATCTAAAAAGATAATACATGTCATTTAGACCAGAGAAAAAGAATTATTAGCACATTTTAACTATCTTGGCATATGGGTCTATTTAGAAAAAAAGAATCTCCTGAGACGAAATGCAAGGAATGCGGTCTAGAATTCAATGACCCGATACGCTTAGACAGACATATGAAAAAAGCCCACAAGCATGCACCGCAAAGGAAATCTGACGAACAGGGGTTTTCCACTGGCGGCATGTGGTAAGTACTCGATAAGTATAATTCACTATCCAATCAACTATAGAAGAAGTTGGTTACTGCAGAGATTCTTGGCAATTTGACGAATTTTATCATTCAGACAATATCAAATTCCGGATATCTTGGAATTTTCTTTCTCATGGTTGCTGAAAGTGCACTCATTCCCATACCAAGTGAGGTAATCATGACATTTTCTGGATATCTTGTTACAACAGGAAAGTTCAATGTCATATTGGTCATCGTTGCAGGCTCCGTTGGAAATCTTGTGGGAGGACTGGTAGCGTATTATGTTGGGTCATATCTAGGAAGAGGGGTTGTCTTAAGATATGGTAAATATGTCTTACTCAAAAAATCTCACCTGGAACTTGCCGAATCTTACTTTAAAAAATATGGTGACAGATCAACTTTTATCAGTAGATTGCTACCAGTGATAAGGACATACGTCTCCCTACCTGCTGGGGTGGCCAAGATGAATCTGAAGAAATTTATAGTTTACACTCTAGTAGGTTCCATAATATGGAATACTGCATTAACATACGTTGGTATAAAGTTAGGCGAGGAATGGAACAACATTAGAAAATATTCTCATTATCTTGACGCAGCGGTAGTAATAGTTGTAATAGTTGTCATCATAGCATACTGGAAGAAGAGAAAGACCACACAGCAGGTCAACGATCCTTAAAATGACTTAGTTCTTCGAGTATTATTTTAAATATTGTTTCATTATCAAGTAAAACACACGGAATGTTGTTTTCCTTACATGCCTTTCCAACTTCTGTGTCCTCTGTAACCATTATCATGCCATTTTCTTCAGCATATTTTATCATTGAGTAGTCACTAGTAAGTTTCTTGCCTTCTGCAACAAGTTTTTTTACACTTAGCGCATCATATCCAAATTCCTTTAGTTTTGTATCTATTCCATCATACATTGCATCAATTAACACTTTCATATTGTAACCTCAAGAGTTTCCTACTTTTATCATTTGGTTTTAAGGTGGTTGGTACAATTTGATTGAAATCTATCGCACTTGTCAAAAAGCACTGTTTTTCACACAAATGAACTGCCTATGAGGATGTATTTGTAATCAAACTCTAAGAATCTCTAAGAAGCACAGTGTATATTACCCAGAGTCATCGGCTTCCTGGTTTTCTCGCTATCAGATGATAAAACTTTTAGATCATGTCGCTTTCCGCGTCATCGTGAGAGGTAAATCAAAATATGTATAAACACGTTCGTCCCGCCCTAGCATGAACATGTTATTGGATACAATTTTTCTAAATGTTTCAGTGAGGGATTTTTCACATGTGCTTGTCTATTCATCATATTCATTGTTAAGGATGACGATCGCGCTTGTCATATCATATGTATTTGCCATAACATATGGTGTTGCGGCAGCACGTAATAAAAAAGCTGAAAAAATACTCATGCCCATCTTAGACATCTTACAATCGGTTCCAATTTTGGGATTCTTTCCTGCAGCGATCTTTTTCTTTATTGCTTTATTCCATCAAAGTTGGGTCGGGGTTGAGATGGCCGCAGTGTTTCTCATCTTTACAAGTCAAGTATGGAATCTTGCCTTTGCAGTGTATGAATCAGTATCATCCATACCTGCCGATCTGGAAGAAGTATCAGGCTCACTTGGATTGAAAGGGTGGAAAAAATTTAAGACATTGTACATTCCAGCAGCAATACCAAAACTGATCTACAACGGAATTTTGTCATGGTCTGCAGGATGGTATTATCTTGTAGCTGCAGAAATGATCTCAATAGGATCACAGCAGTTCAACATGCATGGTATTGGTAGTTATCTAGCTGAAGCAACCTACACAGGAGACTATCAAGGAACAATCATGGGTCTTTCCGTGCTTGTCATGATAATTCTTTTCGTGGATTTGATATTATGGCGTCCTCTAAGACATTATGCAAATAGATTCAGGTACGAATTAGTATCTTCGGATGAAGACCAACCTCACAAAGGTACTCATGACCAGAGAATTACATGGTTACGAAGTCATTTGACAATATTGCCTGTCAGATCTTCAGGACTAACTCAGATGATTGCCACCAATAGGTTTAGGCCAATCGTTGCAACCGTCAGACATGCTACAGAAGAACCAAAGTTTGTTCAGAGACACCGTAAACCAATACTAACTGTAGCAATAATTATAATCTTGATCGTGTTTGCCATTACAAGCGAAGCTTTTCTTTTTGGACTAGCCTCATTTCCAGCTAGTATATCAAATGACTTGAAAAAACCAGAGATATTAGCAGTAGCAAGTCAGATCCCTGCAGCATTGGGAGCTTCTATACTTCGATTACTTGCAGCATACCTACTTAGCATAGCATGGGTCATTCCCCTAGCTCTAAAGCTAGCAGGTAAGCCACGATCCTTTGGTGCATCAATATTCACAATGGAGATCCTTGCATCTCTTCCTGCAACGGCACTCTTTCCACTCATAGTATTAGGAACCATGAATTTGCCTGGCGGCTTGCAGCTCACGTCTATTGTTCTTACAATGACAGGAATGCAATGGTATTTGCTCTTTAATGTACTGGGCGGAATCAAGTCAATTCCGTCAGACTTGGTTGAGGTATCAAAGGCATACCGCATTACAGGACTACAAAAGTTCCGGAAATTTATCCTTCCTGCAATTCTTCCCGCATTTATTACTGGAAGCATAACTGCATGGGGTGGAGGATGGAACGCATTAGTTTTATCAGAATACATTACGTTTAACAAACAGACCTTGTCAGTGCAAGGTATTGGAGCATTAATGAACAAATCCGCTTATGATATTGGCAGTGTCACTTTGCTTGCTTTGATTATTATTGTAATGGTCTGCGTAGTAGTAGGAATGAACAGACTGGTGTGGAGACGACTTTACAAAATAACATTTACAAAGTACAAATTGGATTGAGGAGATTAATTGACAACACAGATTGAGATGCCAAAACTAGTTGAACTTCGCAATGTTACCAAGGCATACGGACCCATGACTCAACGGCCACAAGTTGTTTTGGAACATATTAATTTTACAGTACGACAGCATGAATTTATTAGCATAGTAGGACCATCAGGATGTGGGAAATCAACACTCTTGAGGATAATGATGGGTCTGATCAAACCGGAGGACGGGGAAGTGTATTATCATGACAAGAAGATCAGCAGTATTTGTGGGGCAATGTCAATGGTTTTTCAGACGTTTGCGTTATTCCCATGGTTAAACGTTGTTGGAAATGTCGAACTTGGATTAGAAGGAAAGGCATTTTCTAAAGAAGAAAAAAGAAAACGAGTCTTAGATATAGTCAAAGTCATTGGTCTTGAAGGATACGAAGAAGCTTATCCAAGGGAGCTATCAGGTGGAATGAAGCAACGCGTCGGACTCGCAAGAGCAATGGTTTCAGAACCCGAAATTCTTTTGATGGATGAACCATTCTCAGCATTAGACCCTTTGACTTCGACACACCTAAGAGAAGAGGTTTTACACCTATGGGCCGACCCAGCCTTGCCACCAGAAGCAGTGGTCATGGTGACACACAACGTTGATGAGGCCGTGTATATGTCAGATAGGATTATTGTTTTGACCTCTAGACCTGGTACCATAGCCAAAGAGATTCACATTGACCTGCCTAGACCAAGAGATCCGCGAAGCTCTGAACTATACAAACTTGTAGACGAAATAACTGGGTTTATAGTATAATGAAGATTTATTTTACAGCAATGAAACTGGAATTTGTTTTATGGAGAAATTAGGTTGACTATTCCGCGCGTTCAAGTTGGAAGAGTAATCGGTCTTTTGGAGGTTTTACAAGACTTTGAGGGCAAAGTAGATTTGGCTAAAGTTGCAGATGAGCTTAGATTGGAGCTTGACGATATACTTCCTGCAGTTGACGCTGCAAAGCTTTTGCGCCTGCTTCAGGTAAATACAGGTGACCTAATTTTAACCGAAGATGGAAAAATGCTACTCTCAAATAACGCGAATGGTAGAAAAAGAATGCTCAATAATATATTGGCAAGTTTGGGAGAATTCAAGGGCATAATAGATTTTATTAAAATCGATCATAATGGAGAAGTAACAAAAGATGAACTTTTGAGATTTCTTAAGGAGAACATGCCTGATGTTGATTCAGAACAGACGTTTTCATGGATTGTCGAATGGGGGCGTTATTCATTACTCTTAAGATACGATAGCGGCAGTGAAAAAATAAAAATTACACATAAAGGCGCAGGCCTCAAAGAGTAATTACAATAATTAAGACACAAGTCACATAGTCAACGGTTTTTCATGGTTAAACACTTTTATCAAATCCTCGAATTATTTACTAGTTATTATGTTAAAATAGATCATTTATATCATAATTGATTCAAATCAATAATAAATCCATAATATCTCTATTT
>VFSW01000795.1_pt1 | contig 46715 bp, 45 predicted proteins | sample 5358111 | NCBI WGS metagenome assembly VFSW01 (sample SAMN11554181, study PRJNA540505) | mine drainage metagenome | isolation source: sediment from site ElyBrook_90M | place: USA: Ely Copper Mine, Vershire, VT | collected 2017 | reverse complement strand
CCCCCACTCCGACTCCGACCCCGACTCCCACGCCAACGCCGACGAGCTGCTCTCCGAGTACCCCACTGCCGACCGTGCCGGCGTCCTGGGGTTCGGTGACGACGATCCTCCGGGACAACTTCGAAGGCAGCCCGGCATTTGGGAATTGGACCGAAGTGCATGAGGAAGGCGACGCCACAGCCACGATCTCGATGGGCGTGTCTTACACGGGCAACTGCGCGGCCCGGCTGCAAGCGTCGACCGCCGGAAACTCGATGACCTATATCCGAAAGGATCTGGGCGGGGCCAGGACCGACGTCTGGGCTACCGGCTGGTTCAACGTCACCGAGGCGGGGGTTGTCAACAACGACGTGCCGTATCTGCGCTTCTTCCAGGACAGCCAAACCCGCATCGTGGACGTTTTCCGCCAGAACGCAGGCGGAAACGCATGGCTGCGGACGGTCGACCCAAGCAATCCGGGGTCCTGGAGCTATACCGATCTGGGAACGCTCATGCCTCTCGACCAGTGGCAGCAAGTGACACTGCACGTGGTTCCCAACGGCGCCCATAGCACGCTGCAGGTGTGGATCGATGACGTACGGGTGTTCTCCGATACAAACTACGATCTGGGGCCGACCGCAACGCAGCTGACCATAGTCCAGCTCGGAGCCGAGCACTATCAGCAGCAGATGATCGAATACATCGACGACGTGGTCATCGGGGCGAATTGAGTGATGCGACGAGGAACCGGCTCCGCATCTTCAACAAGAAGGCTGCCAGGAAGGCCGTGGCTTCGTTCGGCTGCCATGGGAGTTGGGGTCCTGGTCCTCGCCGCCGGCGCTGTCAGTTGCGCCGGCAATTCGGCGACGCCGTCGCCCGTGATCCGGCCGGTCCTCGGCTCCGCATCCTGCAGTCTGCCTCCGGCCGCCGGAATCCCCTCCGCCTCGGCCGCCGGAATCCCCTCCGCCTCGGCCGCCGGAATCCCCTCCGCCTCGGCCGCCGGAATCCCCTCCGCCTCGGCCTCCCCAGGTTTCGCCTTGACGGGCTCTCCGACCGTTGTCAGGGAATACCAGGGAGAGCGTGCCGATGCCGCGCAGCCTGCGGGCACTCTTCTGACTGATGGACGGGTGCTCATCGCCGGTGGCAACAGCCCCTCGGGAGTACTCGCCTCCGCCGAGCTCTACGACCCCAAGACCGGGTCTTTCGTGCCGACCGGGAACATGCGAACTCCGCGTAGCTACCGGCATACTGCGACATTGCTCACCGATGGGCGGGTCCTGATCACCGGCGGCGACAACGGGGCGGATTATCTGGCCTCGGCCGAGTTGTACGACCCCGCGACAGGCTCCTTCTCCGCTACTGGCTCGATGACCACAGCGCGAAACGGCGACACGGCCACGCTGCTGTGCGACGGCCAGGTTCTGATCGCGGGAGGCGCGGATCGCTCCGGGCGGCTGGCCTCTGCCGAGGTGTACGACCCCAGGACGGGGGCCTTCCGAAAGACCGGATCGATGGCCAGGCCTCGCTTCGGACATACGGCCACCCTTCTGACCGACGGCCGCGTCCTGATCGCCGGCGGCAACGACGGCGCGACGTACCTTCCATCGGCGGAGCTGTACGACCCCATCAGCGGCACCTTCAGCACGACCGGGTCGATGAGTGCCGGCCGCACCGGGAACACCGCGACCTTGCTCGACGACGGGCTGGTTCTCGTCGCCGGCGGTTCGGTCGCCGCGGGGCATCCGCCATCCGCGGAGCTGTACGACGAGATGACGGGTAAGTTCACCCTGACCGGCGCGATGACCACCAGTCGCACCACGCAGACTGCCACCCTGCTACCCGGCGGAAAAGTCCTGCTGGCCGGTGGTCGGGACGCGAGCACTGCCAGTCTCGATACGGCCGAGCTCTATGACCCGGCCAGCGGCACCTTCTCCGCCACGACCCCGATGGCCACCAGCCGCGCTGGACAGACCGCGACCCTGCTGCTCGACGGCAGCGCCCTCATCGTCGGTGGGCAGGATTCGAAGGGCAAGTTCGTGACGTCCGCGGAAGTCTATCGGCCGTGAAGACCTCGGTCTGCCTTCCGAGTGAGCTCGGCAAGAGGGAGATCGATCGCTGGCGGGAGCTTCAGGCGCGGTGGCCGAGTTTCGACAACCCCTTTCTCTCACCCCTGTTTGCGATCGCAGTCGGTCGCGTCAGGCCGCAGGCTCGCGTCGCGATCGTGGAGGATGACGGAACGCCCGTGGCATTCCTTCCCTTCGAGCGCCGCAGGCTCGGGCTGGCGGTGGCGATGGGCTTCGGCCTGTCGGATTGCCAGGCGATGATCTGCGAACCCGAGGCGCAGCTGGACCTGCCGGGCATTCTCGGCGAGTGCGGCATCTCAGCCTGGCGCTTCGATCACCTGGTGGACTCGCAGCGGTTCATGGTCGGACCCCGGGCCGAAACGTGCCCCGCCCCGAAGATAGACCTGGCCATGGGATTCGAGGCGTATGCCGCCGGCGAGGGGCGGCGTTCCCGGACGATCTTCCAAAAGGAGCGGAAGGTCGGCCGCGAGCTGGGCTCCGTGCGCATCGGCTACGAAGTCCACGACGACGAGGCCCTGGACCTGCTCATGAGGTGGAAGTCGGAGCAATACGGTCGGACGTGCCGGACCGATAGGTTCGGGCGGGCATCGAACGTCCAGCTCATTCGCGACCTGTACCAGACGGCGGAGCCGGATCTCACCGGGGTGCTCTCGACACTCCACGCCGGCGATCAGCTCATCGCGGCGGAGTTCAGCATCCGCTCCGCCACCGTCATGGCGAGCTGGTTCCCTGCCTACGACTGCGAGCTCTCCCGCTATTCACCCGGCTCGATACTCAAGCTGCGAATGATCGAAGCCGCCGCCCGCTCGGGCTTGCAGCGGATCGAGCTCGGCAAAGGCGACGAGGAGTACAAGGACGGGCTCAAGACCGGCGATCTCTACGTCTGTGACGGCTGGGTGATCCGACCCAGCGCCTTCGGCTACCTCCGACGCGGGCTCAGCCTTCCACGCGAAGCCGTCGAGGACTTCGTGCTGCGCCACCATCGCCTCAGGGTCACGGCCAGGAATCTCCTCAAGAAGATAGGCTCCACAAGGCAGGCGCTGGGTAGAGCAGTTCGGCCGCCCCTCCGCAGAGCCTGACCAGAGCCCGTTCGAGTCGCGAATGGCGAGGCGGGCGCAGCCGCCACTCGACTCGCCGATTCGGGTCAAGCAGGGTTCTCCACCGTGATCCAGTCGATCTGGATGTCCTCGGTACCGGTAGTCCCGCTCGGACATCCGTCGGCATGGCACTCCTGCTGCAGGACGACATGCTTGAGCGTGGCGGGAAGGGTCGAGGACGTGCCCTGGTAGGTCCAGACCGGCGTCGCCATATCGTCGATGTAGGCTCTGACGACGTTGTTGGCGCGCTCGAATCGAAGGGTATGCCACTGGCTCAGGTCCACCGAGTAGGAGTGGTACTTCTGCGAGTTGCTCGAGCCGTAGTGCAGGAAGGTCGTGCAGCCCGACGAGGTGTCGGACTCGCAGAAGTCCTCCTCGCCGCCGGCGGGCCATGAGGAATTGCCGTCGGGCCAGCGCATCGGGATTATGTAGTGACTCGCGACTCCGTCGTTGATGATCCGGAAGCGAACCGTCACGCGCTGGTCGATCGAGCTGTAGCCGCGCAGGACCAGCCCGGCGGTATACCAGTCCGCTCCACACGGCCCTTCGGTCTCATAGCTCATCAACAGATGGAGGTAGCCACCCGACACGACGGCATGGGAGGGTATCGCGCAGTTGCGGGGCCCCGAGCCGTAGGGACCGTTGTAGCTCGCCCAGTGGCCTGGCAACCCGCCCGAGTTGAAGCTGTCACTCACCACTGTCACCCAGCCGGTGGTCTCAGGCGGGGGAGTGGGAGCGGGCGTCGCAGGCTTGGGAGTCGCGGGCTTCGGAGTGGGACGCGGCGTCACGACGGGCGCGGGCGTGGGGCCTACGGTCGGCACGGGCGTCGGGGCCGGCGAAGGGCTGTCGAGAGCCGTCGGCGAGCTGGTCGGCGTGGACGTCGGGCTGGGCTGCAACGAAGGAGTGGCGGTCTCCGGCGCCGCGGCGAGCGGGGTGGCGGTAGCCGTTGGGGTCGTACCGGCCGCCGGCCCCGACATTCGATCCGCCCCCGCCAGCGTGAAGGCGGCCACGAGAAGCGCGGCCAGCCCGACCAGGGCAGCCCGGTCGCGACCGCGGAGGCGGTGCCATCTGCCTGTGCCGGGATCGGAGCCGGACGAAGGCTCGCCTCCCTGGTTCAGTACCACGGCGCCTCCCTGCCCGAGAGCGAGGAGCCCAACCTCGCCCGCTCGACTCTCGAGGTCCACCTTGCGTCGCTCTGCCCCTGCCGCCACGAGCCTGCGACCCGCGTCGACGGCGCTACCCGATTGCGGCAGTGTAGTCCAGCCGCCAAACCACGGCCAAGAGGTCATTGGTCGAGACCTTCGCGCGCTTTGCCCGGAGCATGTCTCCGACAGTCGCCACCGGCCGATTCCTCCCGGATGGTCACAACAGACCAGGCAGGACCGGGAGATAGGGCGAAGGGCCGGCGAGCCTTCTGGGCCATGGAGCCGGTGTGGTCGCGGTGCCTAGAGTCGACAGACCGCAGCCCTTGCCACAGAGGGTTCTCGCGGCGCCCGCACTGTCCGTGGGCATTCGGAGACCCCCCACATGCAGATACCCTCGAAGTTTCGGCACGGCAACTTTCTACGGCTGGCACTCGTCGTGGGCGGCGTGGCAGCGCTCGTCATCCCGGTCGTGGTCTCGGCTTACGCCAGCCCGACCTACGCCCTCGCGATCTCGCATTCCTCGGACCGCAGCTCCGCCGCTCCCCTGGCAGGCGCTCGGATCGGCGGCACCGCCTACATCTTCATAGCGCCTTCGCATGGCGTTACCAGGGCCAGCTTCTGGCTCGACAATCCGGCCATGACGGGTAAGCCGGCGAACGTCGACACGACCGCCCCATTCGATTTCGTCGGAACCCGGTCTTCCGGCAAGGCGATGCCGTGGAGCGCCTCCTCGGCCCCCGTCGGAACCCATCGGATCAGCGTCCGGGTCGCCACCTCCCGTGGCACGACTTCCTTCACGACGGAATTCACCGTCGCCAGGGGCGTGCGCACCGTGACTCCATCGGCCTCGACCGCCCCAGGCGCCACCAGCGCGCCGACGGCTACGCCGACCCCAGGCGTCACGCCCACTCCGGCCCCTGCGACACCTTCTCCCAGCCCGGTTTCCGTTGGCGTGCCGTCGACCCCACGACCGACCAGCACGCCGGCACCGATTCGAACGCCTGCCCCGACCGCGGCTCCCACGGCCGCTCCGACGCCCAAGCCGACGCCCAGGCCCACGGCCGTCCCGACCGCCACGCCACCGGCCTCGACGCCGGGCTGGACGACCGTTGTCGACGACCAGTTCAACTCGGGCGGCGTGCCCTCGCATTGGGCCGCGTACGACGGGCCGTACGGCTCCGGCGTTCAGAACTGCGCCGCCCCGTCGCAGGACACCGTCTCAGGCGGCTACCTCCACCTCACCATGGCGTACAGGTCTTCCGGGAACTGCGGCGCCGGCTGGTACACGGGCGGCCTCTCTCTCGACGGCTTCTCCAGCGTGGACCAGCGCGTGACCGTCCGCCTGCGGGTCATCGACACCGGCAACGCGACGAGCCACTTGATCATCCCCATGCGCTGGCCCGACGACAACGCCTCGTGGCCCACCGGCGGCGAAGAGGACTACTTCGAGGGCGACTCGGACGGCGGCATCAACACCTTCCTCCACTACGGCTCCAACAACGCCCAGGTGGCCTCGCCTGACTACAACGTGGACCTGAGCACCTGGCACACCATCCAGGTCACCAGGCTCAACCACGTGGTCACCGTCTCGGTCGACGGATCCGCCTGGACCTACTCCGGGTCCCAGTCAACCCTCCCGGACACTCTCAAGCACGTCGTTCTTCAGCAGGAATGCCACGCGAACGGATGCCCGAGCGGTACCTCCGGAACCGAGGATCTCCAGATCGACTGGATCACCATCGAAAACCCGAGCTGACCGAACGGACCGGCCGAACCCGCGGCCCGGCCACGGAAGACTGCTCAGACCGAGGCCCGGCTGCAGATCGGATCTGCGCCGGGCCTCGAGATTCGCTCAGGGGCGTCAGTGTCCGTTGTTTCGGGCGCTGGACCTGTTGTGAGTCTCCGGGTGCGGCTCCGGCAGGGCGGTCGCAACCGTGTTGCGGCCGGACGCCTTGGAGCGGTAGAGGGCCGTGTCCGCCGCCGCGACCGTGTCGGCGACATGAGGGCTGTCCGGGTCGATCGCGGACACTCCCGCGCTGACGGTCAGGACGCCCCAGGGCGGATTCTGGTCATGTGGCAGGTTGAGCGACGAGACCCCATGAGCGATGCGAGCGGCAACCGTTTCGCCCTCTTCGAGGGTCGTCTCTCGAAGAAGTACGAGGAACTCCTCGCCGCCGTATCGATAGACGCGGTCTTCGGGACGAACCTCGTCCTGGATCCGCCGCGCCACCATCCGCAGGACCTCGTCGCCGGCCGTGTGGCCGAGCATGTCGTTGTAGGCCTTGAAATGGTCGATGTCGATCATGATCACGCCGGCGGGCTTCCGCGAGAGTGCCGCCAGCCGCTCCGCCTCGGCCAGATCCGAATCCATGACCAGCCGGTTGTAGGCTCCGGTCAGGGCGTCGTGATGCGCGGCCACCTCCAGGCTGCCGGCCGCGAGCTGCAGCCTGCGCCGCTCCCTCGACAGAGTGGCGACCAGTTCCTGCAGGCTCGACGCCTCCGAGTTGAGCGTGGCGACGACGAGCCCGCGAGCGATCGCCCGATTGAGGTAGGGGACCAGCTCGGCGTCGTAGATTGGAGTGGCGATCCCGTCGTAGCCTTCTTCGGTCAGCCTGTCGATGGCCTTTCCGCGAGTCACGATGTTGAACTCGTAACCGGCCTCGGGGACGATCCACTCCGCGGTCGCATTGCAGGCCTCCAGCTCCTTGGCCGCGGCCTGGACCCCCATCCGGACCGGGTCCCAGAACGATCCGTCCTCGATCCCCAGGACGGCGATCCGGATGCGCTTTCGCGCCGGACCGAGTGGTCTGGGCCGCCGCTCCTTCATCGCGGTGGTCTCCACGATGCCTTCGTACGGTCGCCAGAAGTCGTGGTAGTTGTCCGGAGTGACGACGTCGGAGTGCGTGATCATGCGCGGATCGGTCGGCCGCCAGCCGTGGGCGATGCTGTTGAACAGATGGATCGGAGTGTCGTGACCCTGGCCGAACGGGTCCTGCGTCACCACCGCGCTGATCAGTCCGGACTGGAGTCCCTCGATCGTCCGATCCAAAATGTCGTGCCCTATGACGACCGTCTTGCCGGCGAGCGAGGTGCCCCGCAGCGCATCCGCCGCGCCCAGCGCGCCGTACGCCTCGGTGCTGTAGACGCCGGCGAGATGCGGATGGGTCTTGATGAAGGACGTGACCAGGTGCGCGGTCCGGGGAGTCTCGGTGGGCGTGCCGAAGACGCTTTCGAGGACGCCCACGACCTGGAGGTTCGGGAATCGCTCGAGGACGGTGCTCTCGAAGCCACGACGTCGCAGCTCGGCTCCGGCATGACGGAAGTGGGGCGACAGAAGTAGGACCTGCCCGCCCTCCGGCAGCATGCCCCCCATCACTTCGGCGCAGGTGCAGCCGAGCAGGTAATCGTCCGCGCCCACGTACAAGAGTCGGCGGCAGGGCTCACCGGAGGCAGCGTAGAACTGGTACGCGCCGGCCTGGAGGCGGGAGATCGTGGAGTTGAGGGCCTCGGCGACTCTGCGAACCTTCGGCTCGGCTGGCAGCTTGATCGGCGTCGCGTATACGGTGAGGCGCTTGGCCGGCTCGCCCTGGGCGAGGTTGGCGAACTCATCGACGAGAGCAAGCACGTCGCGCGCGGCGAGCATCTCCATGGAGTCGGCGATCTTGTCCAGGGGCTCGTCCACCGTCCGCGTCATGCCCAGGCGTGTCACGGCGGCCCCCACGGCCATTCCCGCTCCCACGAAGCCGGCACCGGCGCCGAGACTCTGATTGCCGAGGATCCACAGCCCGAATGCCGCGCCGCAGCAGGCGAGCGACAGGAACATGGCGACCAGCACGGGACCGGCCGCGGGGAAGGTCAGGGCAGCGCGGAACAACCGCCAGGTATGACGGGCCGCTGAGCCAGTCTTCGGGATCTGCTTCGTTGGCGCCCCGACCATTGTCCGTACCTGCGAACCGGCTTGCGGGCAGGTGGCCCGCGGGTGAGGACATGCCGCAGCCGGAGCTGCATGCTCTCAGCAGAGTAGTCGGCGGCGGGCGGCAGGCAATTGACACTTTGGTTATCCGCGACAACCGCCAATAGGCCGGCTTCATCTGTAAACAGGTACGCCCCTCCTGGTATCGTGCCCGCATGGAGATGCTTTCGGGGCCCGGGCCAGGCCGCGCGGACGCGGCTCCGCTGACGGCCAGCTGGCTGGGGCGGGTCCGGTATCACGACGCCTGGGACCTCCAGCATCGCCTCGTTGCGGCCCGGATCGACGGTCGGATCGGCGACCAGCTGCTGCTCCTCGAGCACGAACCGGTACTGACCCTCGGCCGCCACAGCGACCCGGCGCACGTCCTTGCTTCGCCCGGCGAGCTCGCCGAGCGCGGCATCGAGCTGATCCGGACCGAGCGGGGCGGGGAAGTGACCTACCACGGACCCGGACAGCTGACGGCCTATCCGATCCTGCGTCTGGCCGATCGAGGGTTGCTCATCCGGCCCCTCGTGCGGGCCCTCGAGTCGGCGCTCGCGTCCACTTGCCGGGAGCTAGGCGTGGACGCCGGCCCCCGAGAGGGCTTTCCAGGGTGCTGGTGCGGCGAGGACCGCAAGATCGGGGCCGTAGGGGTTCGCATCGAGCACGGCGTCAGCTACCACGGCATAGCCCTGAACATCAGCGTCGCCATGTCCGATTTCGACCTCATCGATGCCTGCGGCATGCCCGGCGTGGAGTCGACGTCGATCGACCTGGAGCTGGGCCGCGAAACGGAACCCTCCACGGATTCCGTGGCCCGGGCCGCCACTGCCTTTGCGAAGGCACTTGCCGGGGCGCTCGGGGCGCCGCTCGCCGGAGACCTCCCGCTCGACGCCGATCCGGCGCGCGCGCGCCGCGAGCTCGAAGAGGCGATCGCCGGGCAGCCGGCCGGCTCGGGAGGGCGCTGATGGCCGCCGGACTGTTCGAGCTGCGCCGGGACGAGATCACCAACTGGTGGGTCGCCACGGTCGTGGACCGCAAGTTCAACCGAGGCCGGTTCTCGCTGGCCGCGGCCCAGGTCGACGACGGCGGCGAGTGCCAGAACTGCGGCCAGCCTCCGGGAGAGGGAGTCCGGCTTCGGACGCTGAAGGATTACGCGTTCCACGTCGTTGGGGCGGAAGAAGACGCCCGCGCCATCGAGCGGAACCTGGCCCAGGTCGCGCTCGCCCAGGCGCGTGCATCGGGCAGCTGGCGAACCGTCGTGGCGCCTCCCGGCGAGCATCGACCGCTCCAGATGATCGGCGGCGACCTGCTCTGCGCCATGCTCGACCGCGTCCGGGCCGAGTTCGTCCACGCCTCCAGGCTCGGCCAGACCGAGTATCTGCAGGTCGTCCAGAACTGGGGGGCCCAGGCCGGGGCGCGGACGAACCACCTCTGCCTCGACCTCTACGACCTGCCGCAGATTCCCCACCGGGTGGCCGAAGAGATCGGCGGCGCTGCCAGGTTCGTGATCAAGGAAGGCGAATGCCCATATTGCCGGCTGGCCAGGGAAGAGCCCCGGACGGGGACCAGGCTCATCTGGGAGGACGCCGCCAGCGTCGCGTTCGCTCCCTATGCTTCGCGCTCGCCGTTCGAGGTCTGGATCGTCCCCCGCCGGCACGTCGCCGACTTCGGGCAGGCCACGGACACGGACCTCGCGTCAACGGCCGAAGCTCTCCGCCAGGTTCTCCGGCGCCTGGCCCGCCTCGACGGCCCCCCGCACAACCTGATCCTCCATGCCGCTCCGCTCCGCCAGCGCGTCGACGCGACGTACCATTGGCACTGGGAAATCCACCCGCGACTCCGAGAAATAGCGGGTCTGGAGCTGGGAACGGGCCTGCCCGTGAACCCGGTCTCGCCCGAAGAGGCCGTGGAACAGCTTCTGATATCGAGCACTGAGGGGGCCGACCAGGAAAAGCTATGAGAAGTGGGGGATCTGGGTCGCCGCGCACCAGGCGAGCGCCGCGTAACAGGCGCGCTCGCGATACCGTCACAACTGCCTGGCGCATGGGGGCAAGCCAGCGGCGGTCAATCGTATCGGCGGCGAAAGAGTGTCCATCAGCGCTGTCACCTGGCAAATGGAGCGTGGCGTGAACGCCACCGATGAAGCGTCCGCGGATCGGACGTTCATCGAGCAGCTCTTTGCCCTCCACCATTCGGAGATCTACGCGTACATATTCCGAATGGTCAGAGACGCCGATCTCGCCGCCGACTTCGCCCAGGACACCTTCATCAAGGCGTACCGCGCCCAGCACATGCTCGAGGACAGGGCCAAGGCCCGGGCCTGGCTGTACCAGATCGCCCACCGCGTGGTTCTGGACGAGATGCGCCGCCGGCGCATCGTCCGGTTCCTGCCCTGGACCGGCGAGTCGTACGGGTCGGCTCCCTCAGCCGAGCATCTGGCCATGGAGATGCGACTCTCGGGGCCAATGGCCCGAGCCCTGGCCCGCATTCCGGAACGCCAGCGCGCGGCTCTCCTCATGGCCGAGGTGAACGACCTCACCGGCCTCGAACTCGCCGAGGCGCTGGGCATCAGCCACGTTGCCGCACGAGCCCTCCTCACGCGAGCCCGCGAGAGTCTGCGCCAGGCTCTCGCCGACGAGAAGCAGCAGGAGAAGAGCCGGGAGTCCGAGCTCGACGCCACCTACGCCCAGAAGGTCCACGCCGCCGATCCTCGCCGCCACTCGGACGACACCGAGGAGGTGCGGCGATGAAGCCGAGTCGCACCGAAGAGATGGCTCACGAGCAGGCCCGCATCCTTGCCGCGGAGGTGGTGGACGGCCCGCTTCTCCCCGATGAGGCCGCCTGGCTAGAGGAGCACCTCGCCGGCTGTGCGGAATGCAGCCAGGTCGCCGACGAGTACCAGGCGATCCACATGGAGCTTTCTTCCCTCGCGATGCCCGAGCCGCCGAGGGACCTGTGGGCCCGGACCAGGGCGGCCCTGGACGCGGCGGACGCGGCGCCCGGCCGGACCGCTCGAAGCCCGAGGTCGCTGTCGAGTCGAGGCTCGCTCGTGGGCTCGACGGTCGCGGTCGCGGTCGTGCTCGTCGTCGCCGGCGCCTCGCTCCTGGCCCAGACCCCCATTTCTCGCCCGGCGCCGTCCTCCGGCGGCCTCGGGCCCGTCGCCAACGGCTCTCCCACGCCTTCGACTCCCGGGAATGGATCCACGTCGCCACTCGCCGTGGTGAACGGGACCAGCTACTGGATCTCCGGCGAGAACGGCGTGTACCAGATCATGGGCGGGTCATCGCATTGCGATCCGTCCGACACAAGCTGCACCGTACAGAGCGCCGGCGGCCAGACCCTCGGAACGATCGCCAGCGACAGCACCGTCTCGGCGGCCATCGCTCCCAACGCGACCGTCGCCGCCGTCTGGACTTCCGACAAGGTGGCCATCCTGCCGCTCAACAACGCGGAGCCGACCCTCACGCTCGATCTGCTGACGCCGCAGCCCACGATCGCGGCCACCGCCACCCCGACGCCACGCGCTACTCCCGTTCCGACGCCCGAGCCCAGCGCGACACCCCGGTCTCTGCCATCCGAGTCCGCGGCATCGGCGTCAGCCAGCCTCGCGGTGGTGTCGCCGCTTCCGTCGCTCGTCGCGTCGGCCTCGCCGGTCGCCACCCCAACGCCGACTCCGGTGCCGGCAACGCCCGCTCCGACTCCCAAGCCGACGCCCGCGGCAGCGGGCAACGGCGCCCTCGCGATCCTGAGCGGCTTCGAGATCGTGGGTCGCGATCCGGAGTTCTCGCCGGACGGGCACTTCGTCGCCTTCGCGGCCAGGCCGTCGGACCACAGCGCCGGTCCGGACATCTTCGTCTGGCAGCAGGGAGATCGCCAGGCCCACGCGGTCACGGCCAGTCATTCGGATCTGTTCTCGGGCTGGTTCGGCAGCAGGATCCTGATCAGCGAGATCTCGTCCGCCGGAGGCGCCTCCTCGGCGTCCCCGAGCACCGTGCAAGCCCTTTCCTTCGTCTTCGATCCGGCCACCGGACGATCGCTGCGGATCACCCGGCCGATGCTGATGCCCGTCGTCGATCCGACCGGCCAGTACGTCGTCTACTGGTCCGGGACCGTTGAGTTCGACCAGTCCACGGACCTCTGGCAGCCCGGCGGCGGCGACCTCTACTTCGACAAGTGGTCCAACCTCCAGCTCGTCCCGTCGGGCTCGGCGGTGGATATGGCGACTCCCACGCCCGCCGAACCGAGCATGCCCGCGACCCCCACCCCCGGATCGTCCGAGAGTGCCGCGACCAGCCCGGAAACGCCTGTGCCGTCGATCGCGCCCGTTGCGAGCCTTCTGCCTTCCTTGATCTCCCCGGCCCTCGAGTCGCCGGCGCCGCAGCCCAGCTCCGATGCGAGTTCCACTCCGGCCGCCACTCCCACGCCGTCCGCCACGCCGGTTCCGCAGCCGGTGCTGCCCCAGGCGCTGCCCGTGGCCCAGGAGCTCGGATCCGTCCGGACCTGGCAGGTGCGCTGGGATAGCATCGGCCGCCACGTTGCCGTCTGGGTCGCCGACAAGGGCAGCTCCAGGGTGGGACGGCTGAGCCTCTTCGCCGTGGACACGGACACGGAGCGGGTAGACACGGACGAGCCGCTGCTGGCCGCCGAGCGGGTCATGTCGAGCATCCAGTTCGACAGCTCACACCTGGTCTACACCTCGGCGGTAGACGGCAAGACGTACCTCCAGACCGTGCCGGCGCTGCCGCCTTCGACCATCGCGACGCCGGAAGTGCCGCCGCCGACCGAGTCCGGGTCGCCTGCGCCCGTATCCACGGACCGCCCCGGCAACTGACGCCGCCTGCGCGACGAACCGGGTCGGGCGGGGCCTGTCCCGTCGCTGTATCCTTCCCAAGACCTTTAACGACCGGCACGGTGAGGCCGGGAAGGAGGACTGCGCCTTGCAGGGCAGCGTGAATCGATGACCGACCGGCAGATCATGACCGGCGACGAGATCCGTCGAGCCATCCTCCGGATCTCCCATGAGATCGTCGAGAAGCAGGCAGGGACGCAGAACCTGGCCCTCGTCGGCATACAGCGCCGCGGTGTGCCGCTGGCCCATCGAGTGGCCGACGCCATCCTCGATCACGAAGGCGCTCGCGTGCCGGTCGGCGCGCTCGATATCACGTTCTATCGTGACGACCTGTCGCTCGTGGCCCAGCAGCCGATCGTGAAGGGCACCGACCTGCCCTTCGACCTGAACGGGATGACGGTCGTGCTCGTGGACGACGTCCTCTACACGGGACGGACGGTCCGGGCCGCGATGGATGCGCTGATCGACTTCGGGCGGCCGCGGGCAATTCGCCTGGCGGTGCTGATCGACCGCGGCCACCGCGAGCTGCCGATCCGGGCGGACCACGTGGGCAAGAACGTGCCCACTTCCAGGGAAGAGATAGTCCACGTCCACGTCTCCGAGATGGACGACAAGGACGAGGTCACCATCGCGCGGCAGGTTCAGGCCGCGGCTACGGCGGCCGACTGATGGCCGTCAGCGTGACCGCCGAGGCGAAGCCCCAGGCGCCCGTGGCGTGGCGGCACAGGCACCTCATAGACCTGGACGTGGTTACCTGGCCCGAGATCGAGCTGATCATGCGGACCACCGCGGAGATGAAGGGCGTCCTGGCGCGCCCGATCCGCAAGGTGCCGGCTCTGATGGGCCGCCGGGTGACCACCCTGTTCTACGAAGCCTCCACCCGGACGCGGGTTTCTTTCGAAACCGCCGCGCGCAACCTCTCGGCGGACGTGGTCAGCGTCGCTCCCGCGACCTCGTCGGTCACCAAGGGCGAGTCGCTCGTGGACACGATCAGGACTCTGGAGGCCCTTGGCGCCGAGATCCTGGTGATGCGCCATTCCGTATCCGGGGCTCCGTACCTGGCCGCGGAAATCTTCGGCGGACACATCCTCAACGGCGGCGACGGCTGGCACGCCCATCCCACTCAGGCCCTCCTGGACCTCTACACGATGCGCGAACACCTGCCCGGCGGCGACCTGCGCGGCCGCAAGGTCGTGATCGTCGGCGACGTGCTCCACTCGCGAGTGGCGCGGTCCAACATCTGGTCACTGACCGCCGCCGGCGCGGATCTCTGGCTATGCGGCCCGGCCACGCTTCTGCGAGGGTTCGAGCGCTGGGCCGGGGCCTGGTCCGCGGGCACGATCCCGGGCCACGGCCGGTTCAACGTGACGAGCGACGTCGACGCGGCGATCCGGGACGCGGACGTGGTGATGGCCCTGCGAATCCAGCGAGAGCGGATGGAGAGCGGCTTGCTGCCCTCGCTGCGCGAATACGCGGCCCGGTTCGGGCTCAACGCGGAGCGGGTCTCGCTGGCCAAACCCGAGGCGATCGTGATGCACCCGGGGCCGATGAACGAGGGCGTGGAAATCGCCCCGGACGTGGCGATCAGCGGCCGGGCCGTGATCACCGAGCAGGTGACCAACGGCGTCGCGGTCCGAATGGCGCTGCTGTACCTGCTCGCCGGAACCCACGTCGAAGGCCACACGGAGATCATCAGGTGAGCGCCTCGGGCACCGGGCTCGGGCCCAGGGTCGGCGAGACCGTCGAGCGCTTCGAGCTCGAGAAGGCCTGGCTCGTCGATCCGGTGTCGGGGCGCGAAGGAGCCGGCGAGATAGTCGTCGTCGACGGCGTGCTCGAGTCGGTGAACTGGCTCGAGGGCGACGAAGCCGCGGGCGTCGACGATCGAGGCGTAGTCGTCGCGCCGGGCTTCCTGGACCTCCACGTTCACTTCCGTGAGCCCGGGTTCGAGGACGCCGAAACGGTCGCCAGCGGCTGCGCGGCGGCCGCTCACGGCGGCTTCACCGCGGTCGCGCTTATGGCCAATACCTCGCCCGCGCTCGACGAGCCCGGCGTGCTCGAGAGAATCCGCCTCGCGGCCCGCGCCTCCGGCTCACCCGTCGAGGTTCACGCCTACGGCGCCGTCTCGGCCGCTCGGGGCGGCGAGCAGCTGTCCGCGATGGGCGAGCTCGCCGACGCCGGAGTGCTCGGCTTCTCCGACGACGGGGCGCCGGTCAAGACCGGGCGCCTCCTCCGCAGCGCCCTCATCTACGCCGGAATGCTGGGCCGGCCGATCGTGGAGCACGCCGAGGACACCGATCTGACGGCGGGTGCCGAGGCTCACGAGGGCTACGTGGCATCGGTGCTGGGGCTGGCGGGCTGGCCGGCCGCCGCCGAAGCCAACGCCATCTCCCGCGACATCGCCATCCTGGCGGACGCTCTCGGCGACGAGCCGCGCGCCCGTCTCCATCTCACCCACGTGTCCACTGCCGCGGGCCTGGAGCTTGTGAGGCGGGCACAGGCCAGCGGGCTGCCCGTCACCTGCGACGTGACGCCGCACCACCTCGCCTTCATGGACGAGTGGATCGCCGGTTCGCGGCGCTGGGCCTGGGAAGCGCTCGGACCAGATGGAGCCGCCCGCGATCCATGGGCGGACGGCGTCCTGACGGCCACTCCCTACAACACCTCACTCCGGGTGAATCCGCCGCTCGCGACCGCTCCCGACGCGGCGGCCTGCCTGGCCGCCCTGATCGACGGAACGGCATCTGCCGTGGCCACGGACCACGCCCCGCACACCACGGTGGACAAGGAAGTGGAATTCGGGCGAGCGTCCAACGGCATCAGCGGCATCGAGACCGCCCTCGGCGTCTTGCTCGCCCTGGTGGATGCGGGCAAGCTGCCACTCGTAAGGGCGATCGCCGCCCTGACATCCGGTCCGGCGAGCGTGGTGACCGGGTGGGCCGGCAACGCCGGTTCGGCGGCGGCTCGGCCGCGAGGCCTGGTAGAGGGCGCCCCCGCCGACCTGGTCGTCTTCGATCGTTCAGATAGCTGGCAGGTGTCCGAAGGATCGCTCCGCTCCAAGGGCAAGAATTCGCCGCTCCTGGGCCGCCTGCTGCCGGGCCGCGTCCTCCTGACGATCGCCGCCGGACGCCTCGCCTACGAGGACCCGCAGGCCGGCGAGGACTAGCTCGAGCCTGCTGCCGGCCCTTCGCAAGGGTACGGCTCTTCGGCAGTCATGCCGCTCCGGCGTCGCGTTGAGGCATTGCCGTCTTCGCCGCCCGGCGTGCGAGAATAGACAACCGCGGCGGGGAGCCCACCGATCGTCACGCGATCCAGGGCGAGCCCGCTCAGGAGTGAGGAGAAGCAGAGTCCGGTGCCAGTCCTTGCCACGTTCTTTTCGGTTCGCCGGGGACGCGATCCCTTCTTCAAGTTCTTCATGCGCACCCTGTTCGCAGGCCAGATGAAGGAATACCAGGAGAAGTTCGGGATCAAGTTCATCGGCTGGTACAACGTCGCCCACGGCTGGGACTTCGACAACGTGATCCTGCTCGACCTGCCGGACTACGCCACGCTCGACAAGCTCGAGCGTGACGAGGCTACGCGAGCACTCGGCCACCGGGCCGGGGAGTGGATGTTCGAACGACACCATTCCATGTTCCTCCGGGAGCGAATAGGCCCGGACCTGGAGTACAAGGGTTAGGAGGCCAAGTGATGGATACGAGCCGAAACGACCTGCTCGGGGAACTGGCCGCGGACGCCTCGCTCGAGCACTCGGACTTCCTGGTTCAGGCGGCCGCGCAGCTCGACAAGTTCCTCGATGCCAACGCCGATCGCATCTCGGACCTGGGCGGCCTCGTCCTGATCGACGACGAAGTCGACTATCTCGCGATCGCGGCCGATCTCACCTTCCGCAGCCGCAGCCGCTACCTCGACGAGGCGACCGGCAAGTGGATGAGCGAGACCGAGGTCATCGAGAACGCGGCCGAGCTGATCGAGCTCTACAACCTGGCGGACGTCTTCGCCGCGTTCGCCGAGGCCTCCAAGACCGAGGCGGGCCTGGAAGCCGAGCCGACCGGCACCGAGGACCTCCTCAAGACCGCCGACGTGGCGCCCGAGGACACCGTCTCGCTCGAAGAGAACCCGTACGCCGGCGCGGCCGACGAGTGGGCGGCCGGCCACGAGTACGAGGAAGCGCCCGAGAACGAAGAGGAAGCCGCCGAGCGCCTCTACGACCTGGCCCTGGCCTTCCAGGAACGCAGCCAGCAGACCGAAGCGGACCTGCTCGAGCAGTTCGAGACGGCGGCGTCGGCCCTTACCTCGGTCCTGGGCGACCTCATGGTCGTGGACGACGAGGACGAGCGGCTCACGCTCCGCGCCAACGGCTCATTCGTCGCCGAGGTCGTGCCCGAGGACGAGGCCGAGGCCGGGAAGTGGCGAAAGCTCGGCAGCCCCGACGAGATCGTCGAGTTCTACGACCCGACCGACGTGTTCGGCGACCTGGCCGATACCCTGGCCGAAGCCTTCCCGAGCCTTGGCGAGCCCGCAGGCGCGCATGCCGAGGACGAAGGCGAGGAGGCCGAGGGCGAGGCCGACGAAGCGGAGGAAGACGACGAGTCGGCGGACGAGGAAGAAGGCGAACCGAGCGATGAGGACGACGGCGATCGCCGGTGACGATGCGGCTCGTCGCGGCGCAGCTGGTCGAGAGCCGGCAGATCCTGCCGGGTCAGTGGCTCCAATCGTTCCACGCCCCTGAGCTGGCGACCGGCTCTCGGGCCGGCCAGTTCGTCCACGTCCGGACCGGCGACTATTCCGGCCTGGTGCTGAGGCGGCCTTTCTCGATCAACACGGCCGACCCGGCGACGGGCACCGTGACGCTCCACTTCCGGACCGTAGGGCGGGGGACCGAGTGGCTGACCCGCCTCCGTGAAGGCGAGACGCTCGACATGCTCGGGCCGCTGGGACGACCGTTCGAGGTCGACCCGCGCAGCCGCCACCTGCTGCTGATCGCGGGCGGCCTCGGCATGGCCGGGGTGCGGATGCTCGCCGACGAGGCGGTCCGGGACGGCCGCCAGGTCACGATCCTTTTTGGGGCGCTGGATGCGAGCCACGTGTACCCGTCGTCGCTGCTCCCAGACGAAGTGGAATATGTCGTGGCCACGGACGACGGCTCGCTCGGACATCGCGGCTACGTGACAGAGCTTCTGCCCGAGTACGAGGCCTGGGCCGATCAGGCCTTCGCGTGCGGCCCGCAACCGATGCTCGCTCGGCTGGCCCGGCTCGCCGCCGGCCGCCGGGAGAGACTCGGAGTGGCGAAGCTGGGTCGCAAGAGGGGCGGCGGCAAGACGGACCCGGCGGGATCCGTTGCGGCCCGTCGGAAGGCCTTCCTGCAGGTTTCCATGGAGCAGACGATGGGCTGCGCGGTCGGTGCGTGCCTTGGATGCGCGGTGATGGGAGTGGACGGGCCGCTGCGGGTTTGCCGGGAAGGGCCGGTCTTCGCCGCGGACGAGATTGCCTGGGAGCCGGTGTCGTGAAGGCCAAGAAGAAGGTCGTGACCTCGGGCGACGTGCGCATCACGGCCTACAAACCAACCGCCAGAACAAAGCGACGCGAGACCGTCCGGGCGATCAAGAGCGCCATCGTGCCGATCACCCCGGTGAGCCCGGCTGCTCAGCGGGCGCGAATCGAGACCGGCGGGGCTGCCGTGGCCGACCTTGGGACGACGCCGGTCGGGCGCCCGACGCTGGCCGAACGGGCTGCGCTCGATCGAATCGACGTCTCCGTCGACCTCGCGCCAGCGCGTGGCTTGAGGCTGCCGAACCCGATCATGGTCGCGTCGGGGACGTTCGGCTACGGCGTCGAATACGGCGAGGTCGTGGACGTCCAGAAGCTCGGCGGCATCTGCTGCAAAGGCACGACGCTGCGGCCCCGGATCGGGAACCCGCCGCCGCGTGTGACCGAGACGCCGGGCGGAATGCTCAACTCGATCGGGCTCCAGAACCCCGGCGTGGCCGCGGTGATCGAGAAGTACGGGCCCATCTGGCAGGGCTGGGACGTGCCGGTGATCGTCAACGTCGCGGGCGAGTCCATCGATGACTACGTCGAGGTAGTGCGCCGGCTCGACGGGCTGCCCGGCGTCGCCGGGATCGAGCTCAACATCAGCTGTCCCAACGTGGGCAAGGGCGGACTCCAGTTCGCGATCGACCGTGACGCCGCACGTTCCGTCACCGCTGCCGTCCGGCGTGCCACAGAGCTGCCGCTCCTCGTCAAGCTCTCGCCCAACGTGGCCGACGTCCGGCCCATTGCCAAAGCGATCGAGGACGCCGGCGCCGACGCCATCTGCGCCATCAACACCCTGTCGGGCCTGGCCGTCTCGCCGGATCGGACCAGGGCGTTCCTGGGCAACACCTTCGGCGGGCTGTCCGGGCCGGCGATCAAGCCCGTTGCGCTGCGAGTCGTCTACGAAGTCGCCCAGGTCGTGTCAATCCCGATCATCGGCATCGGTGGCGTGACCTCGCTCGACGACGTCCTCGACTTCATGGCCTGCGGCGCCGTCGCGGTGCAGATCGGCACGGCGATATTCGCGGACCCCGAGCTGCCCGTCCATCTCGCCGACGAGCTCAGGTCCGAGTGCCTGCGGCGCGGGCTGGAGTCGTACCGGCCGCTCGTCGGAACCGCTCTGCCAAAGCGAGCCGGGGCGCCGTCGGTGAAGGGAGTGGAGTACCGGCCATGACCACCATCCGATCCGCGGCCCAGGAAGCGGCCGCTCGGGCGATCGCGTCGCGGACCGAGGAGCTGTTCAAGGTCTCGGGAGCGCTCAAGGAAGGACACTTCCTGCTCAAGAGCGGCAAGCACTCGGAGCGTTATCTCGAGAAGTTCCTGGTGCTCCAGGATCCCGCGGCAACGAGCGAGCTGTGCGGCTTCTGGGCCGCCCGCCATCGCAACCCCGACGGCACGCCGATGGTCGACGTGGTCGCGGGGCCGACGACGGGCGGCGTGATCCTCGCCTTCGAGACGGCCCGACAACTCGGCGTCCGGGCCATCTTCGCCGAAGAGGTGAAGGATCCGGACGGGACGGCGCGGCGCGAGTTCCGGCGCGGCTTCTCCATCGCCTCGGGGGAGCGCGTCCTGCTCGTCGACGACATCCTGACGACGGGCGGCTCGCTGCTGGCGATGTTGCCCGCGGTGGAGGCGTTCGGCGGCGAGATCGTCACCTGCGCCGTTCTGGCGGACCGGTCGGGCGGGCTCGCCTCGCTGACTTCGCCTTCGACGGGACGCAGCTATCCACTCCGCGCCCTGTGGCAGCTCCAGCTGCCGACCTACGAACCGGGCGTGGAAACCTGCCCGGCCTGCGCCGCGGGTACTCCGCTCCACGCGCCGGGGAGCATGGGCACGACGAAGTAGCGCGCCGGGAGCGAAGGGCCGGCTCGGCGGCCCGGGGCTCTATGGCGCGAGGAGGATGCGCGCCGTCGTGGTGGCCTGGTAGTCCTCGGGCAGGACCCAGCTCCAGACCAGCGTCTGGTTCCCGATCGGATCGTCGGCCGCGGGCTCGTAGACCATGTCCAGCGTCACGGTTCGACCCATCGACAGCACGGAACCGATCGCCTCGCAGTTGAGCAGGTGGAGCGGCGAGGCCGTGACGTCCGTGCCGGCGATGTACATCCGATACGTGGGGCACGGATCGAACGGAACCTCCAGCCCGGACGTGTTCATGAGCACGAGGGTGAAGTGGTTGCCGTGGCTCTTCTGCCAGTAGCCGCCGGGTATCTTCATCTGGACGCTGAGGGGCGTGCGCGGATGCGGATTGGGAGTCGGGTCGCCCGGTGACAGCGAGCGGGCGGGCGCCGGCGACGGCAGGGTCGCGGCATCGACGGTCCGGTTCGACCAGCTGATCGGCGTTGGCGGCGGGGGCGACACCGAGGGTTTGGCGTCGAGGCCGACGGCCCGGCTCACGAACCCGGCCGCGGCGATGCCTCCGATGAGAACTATCGCGAGGACGAACAGGAAGCTCCGGCGCCTTCGATTGCGAGGCTCGAGAGCTTCGATGGTCAAAGCCTCGACGCTCATCCGCTCGCGCTCGTCCATTGCCGGATCGAAATCCCGATCGAGCGACTTCTTCATTCCCGACCCGCTAGGCGTGTCTGCAGAGCCTTAGCCAGCCCCGGCTCAGCCGAGCCCCGGCGCCTCGTTGTGACGGGACCCGTCCCCGGCGGGTCTCAATTGTGAAATCGGTGAAAACGCCCGGCCGGATCACTCCGGGCTCGGGCAGGTTCGCCGCGGGCTCTCGAGGTCCGCGGTTGCCGCCGCCGAGGGACCCCGATGCCGGCGCCGAAAGCCCGCGCAGGGCCGCCACGAACCTCAGTCGAGGACGACGCGCTGGTGCCAGTGGGGCGCCATGGTCGGCAGCCCGAGGGTCTGGATCGCGGGCTCGATCGCCGCCTGCGCGTCCGGATCTCCGTGGACGATGAACACTCGGCGCGGGACTCCGGGATCGCCGGGCTTGCGGCCCTCGACGAAGTTGCCGAGCCAGGCGAGTATCCCCGGCTGGTCCGCGTGGGCGGAGAAGCCGCTGATGGAGCGGACGTCGCAGCGGACTGCGAACTCCTGGCCGTCGATCCGGGCGGTGCGGATGCCGGCCTGCAGGTTGGCGCCCAGCGTCCCTTCGCCCTGGTAGCCCACGAACAGGATCATCGCCCGCGTGTCCCCGATCAGGTTCCGGAGGTGGTTGAGAACCCGGCCGCCGGTGAGCATGCCGTTGCTGGCGACGATCACGTAGGGCCGACTCGATCGCTCGATCGCTTCGGACTGCTTGGCCAGAGGCGTCTCGTGGGCGTCCGGATAGGCCATCGGGCCGCTGCCGTGAGCCAGGAGATCGAGCGAATCCTGGTCGTAGTAGTCGGAGTGCTCCTTGTAGATCGTGGTCGCCTTCGACGCCATCGGCGAATCCAGGAACAGGCGGACCTGAGGTATGCGGCCCGCGGCGAGGAGGCGGCGCAGCGCCCACACGATTTCCTGGGTCCGGCCGATCGCGAAAGCCGGAATCAGGAGGACGCCTTTCTGGGCAACGACGTCCTTGACGGCCCGAGCCAGCTGTTCGAGCGACTCGTCCTCGGGCTCGTGCTCGCGTCCGCCGTACGTCGACTCGACGAACACGTAGTCCGCCTCGCGGACGGCGGCCCGGTCGCGCAGGATGGGCGCGTCGGTCCGGCCGAGGTCGCCCGAGAACACCAGCTTGCGAGTCTCCGAGCCCTCGGTGACGGACAGCTCCACGATCGAGGAGCCGAGGATGTGGCCGGCGTCGTGGAACGTGGCGGTCACTCCTGGAGCCACTGTTACCGGCACCTCGTAACGGACCGCCCGGAAGTGCGTCAGAGAGGTGGTGGCCTGGGCCAGGTCGTAGACAGGCTCCTCGAGCACGAGGTTGGGCCTGGCTGGGCTGCCCGCGATGGCGGCTTCGTGGTTGGGATGCCCGAAGGGCGGGAAGCCCATCCGAGTGCCCAAACCCTGCTCGTCGCGGACCACCAGCTCGTCCAATCCGGAGGCGATCACGTGGCCGTCGGCCGTGGCCTCGCCCGCGTGCGGGCCGATCGGCTCGCCGGTGACGGCATCGATCGGCGCGGAGTCCTCGACGATCTCTGCCTTCTCCTCTTCTTCCTCCAGTTGCTCGAGCTCGCGGGCGTCCTCGCGCGCCGCCTTGTCGGGGTTCTTGGCAGCCCAGTGGCGATGCCGCTTGGCGTACTCCTCCTGGAGCTTGCCCGAATCGAGCAGCACCAGGGCCGCGAGCTCGGCGGTGCCGCGCGTGGCGTACACGGGCCCGTTGAACCCCTCCGCGACGATGTGGGGGATCAGGCCGCAATGGTCCAGGTGGGCGTGGGTCAGGACGATCGCGTCCAGCGTGGCCGGGTCGTAGGCGAGCGGGACGCGGTTGCGGACGACCTCGTGGGGCCCTCCCTGGAACATCCCGCAGTCCACGAGCACTCTGGCCCGGTCGGTGATGAGGAGGAATTGGGAACCGGTGACGGTGTTGGCAGCACCCAGGAAGTTGATTTCCATGCGCTCATACTGCCATTCCGCGGAGGTGACGTTTCGCCGATCGAACAACTGGCCCCGAGTCGCTCGGGCCAGTCGCCCGTGCCATTGCAGACTCGGAGGTCCGGTTGGGCAAAGCCAGACTCGACAACGCGCCGGTCATTCTTCCGACGCCCGATGTCGGCAAGACTGCGGCGTTCTACCGTGACGTCCTTGGTTTCCTCATCGTCGAGCATCTCGATGCCGAGGACCCTTTTGCCGCGGCCTACCGGGACGAGGTCGAGCTGGTATTCGTTCAGACGAAATCCGGCGAGTTCACGCCGAACCACGTGAGGTATGGCGCCGGGTACGATCTCTACCTGGATCCCGACACGGTCGAAGGCGTCGACGAGATATACGCCGAGGTGGTCGCCGCCGGCGCGCGCGTCATTCGCGAGCCCACCGTGATGAGCTACGGCTCCTACGAGTGCGTCCTCGAGGACGTGGACGGGCGATGGATCGGCATCGGCCGGGTCAGCGACCGCAGCTTCTTCCGTGGCGCCTTCGACTGACGGCTAGCGTTTCGGCCGGCCGGCGCGTCGGTCTGGCTGGGTGCGCGGGCCCGAACCGAAGGTCCCTTCCCGGCCCTCCCGACGAACGCCCGCGCATCCCGCGGCAACTCGGGCGCAACAAGTCTCGGTGCGGACCGAGCGTTTCGAAGGGGCGCCGCGTCGGTAGGGTGTGATGGCGGACAGACTCTCCAGCCCGGCAACCGAGACACGCGATCGTGCCGCCCTGGTGGATGGCGGGCGGACGGCCGTGAGTGGCGAACCGTACCCGCCCGCGTCGCCGGCGCGGACTCCGACGCCATGAGGCTGCTTCGTCGCCGCCCACCGAATCGGCCTGGCCTCGTGCCGATCGTTCTGGTCCCGAGCCTGGGTTTCGGGCGGGAGCGACCGGTAGTCGACTCGCGGCCGGTGCTCGGAGCCACGGCTGTAGCGGGCCTGTTGATCGCCCTCGCCACGGGTCTCGTGGCTGCGTCGGCCATGCCTCCCACGGTGCTGACGTTCGAGCCGGTCCCGCAGCAGGCTGACTGCAACCACGGATGGCCCGCGCCATTGATGGGTCGTGGCTCAGTCGGCGAGATTTTCCCGTGCTTCCCTGAGGGCCTGAGCATGGCCACCTGGTCGCTGGATTCCGCATTCACCTACTCGGCCGCGTCGACGGAGGTTCACGTGCAGGTCGACGAGATCGCCTGCCTGAACTTCTACGGCGCCCGAGGCAGGATCGCGCAGAACGTTCGCTACCGCCCGGACGGGATCGTCATCACCCTCGCGGTGCTGCTTCCAGATCGGCCTGGTCCATGCCCCGGTCCGGGCCGGAGCCCCTACGTGGTCCGGCTCACGGAGCCCGTGGGGAACCGGCCGCTTCTCGACGGGATGCGCCTCGGGGGCGTACAGGCAAACTAGCCTGGGACCTCCAATGTCCTTGGCGCGCCGGTGGACCGAGCGTTTCACTGCCGCCATGCGTCGGTTGGGTGTGCGCAGAGAGAGCGATCCTGCCCGGCGAGACCCCAAGCTGAACCTGCCTCCGCGGGGCCAGACCGGCCCGGCGCCGCGACGGTTCCATCTCCTGGCGGGGTCTCTCCGGCAACGCCTCGGGGCAGCCGGGCGAGGCGTCCGATCGCTCTCTCCCTCCACGCTGGCGGGCGCCGCGGTGGCCACGTTGCTGGTCTCCGCCGGCGTGCTGGCCGCCGTCCTGCCGTACCACCACGCAGCCGCGCCCGGCGATTCTCTGGCGCAGGTCGTTCCCGCGAGCGGCCTGGTGGGTTGCCCGGGAATGGCCGGCTTCGACGCGGCCGCGATGACTTCCGGCAGCGCCACGGCTGAGGAGGCGGACACTCCAGCCGCCGTGGTGCTGCGGCAGGAGCTGTACTACTCCGGCCTGCCCCAGCGCGGCTGGAGACTGGTGGTCGATTCGCCCACGGAGAAGTGGTACGGCGTCCGCACGCCGGGCGGCCTGGGGTTCGCCGAGGCCGGAGTCAAGCTTGGATTGGGCGTTTGGGTGCCCGGCGAGTTCGGGCCGTGCGAGGCCAGGGCGGTCCCGCCCGCGGGCTATTCGACGTCCACGTGGGCATTCGCCAGCTCGCCGGATGGAAGCTCGGTGGACCTGTACCTTCGGGTCCGGCCGCAGCCGTGCGGTGGCTCGCCGGATCAGACGGCGGTGGCCGTCAGCCTCGAAGCCGACTCGGCCGCGGTGGTCGTGACGGCCTACCTGCGGACGACCGGGACGCCTTCCGAGCGGATTTGCACCGGGGCAGGCGACCCCGTCACGGTCAGAGTCCACCTGCCGGAGCCGCTGGGAGATCGCACGGTCGCGGATGGCGGCCCTTGGCCGGCCGAACCGAGATTCGATCGCGGCGGGATCGTTACTACGGTCGAGCCAGATTGAGGCGCGCCGGCGGGCTCACAATTGGCGCGAGCCGACCGAGCGTCTGGGGCGCCGGCCGCGTCAGTAGGGTGTGATAGCAGAGGGACTCTCCAGGATGGCCCCTGAGGCGCCGGTGGCGACCGACACTCGAGCTTGCGAGCAGACCGTGCAGGCCGTCTACGGCCGGCGCTCGCAGGAGATGTTCGGGTTCGCCCGACGGCTCGGGCTGTCTGACGAGGATGCGTCGGATGCCGTGCAAGAGGCGATGCTCCGACTGATGCGCGAGCTGATCCGCGGCACGGACATCGCGGATCCCGAAGCGTGGTCGTTCCGGGTGCTCTATCGCCTGGGCATGGACAGCCACCGTTTGCGAAGCCGGATAGAGGGGCTGACGAGCCGCCTCGTGTCCGTTGGCGCGCTGCGGCGCTCGGACGACGGGAATCCGGAGCGCAGTCTCGACACCGATTCGGTCTGGCGGGCGGTCGACGGGTTGCCGGCACGCCAGCGGGCGGTGCTATATCTGCGCTATCGAGTCGACATGCCGTACGAGAGGATCGGGGTGGCGCTCGGAATCAGCCCCGGCGCGGCACGAGGTCACGCGTCCACGGCCCTGGCGACGCTTCGCCGTCGCCTCGGCGAGGAGTCCGAACGATGAACGGCGACCCGGTCGAAGACGCCCTGCGGAGCCGGCCCTCCGACGAGCGCCTCTACGACGAACCTCTCGGCCGACTGCCGGGCAGCGAACCGGCCGAAGCCACGCCGTTGAGCCTGCTGCTGCCGAGCCTTGGGGTCGGCCGCGGCCACCCGACGATCCGGACCCGGCCGCCTATCGGCGCGTTGACTGCGCTGGCATTGATTGCGCTCATCCTGGCTGGGGTCTGGGCGTTCGGGTTTCCGAGCCGTCAAGCAGGCGAGAGCCCATCCGCGGCCCCGATGACGGCAGCTCTCGGTTACGAGCTGACAGGCCGAGTCGCATGCTTCGGCCAGGGGCCGGGCTGGGTGCCAACTCCGGTCGGTCCGCTGGACGACTGCCCGAATATGGCGGTCCCGCCGGACGGCTACGGCCCCGCCACCTGGACACTCGATCCGGCCTACGGATTCTCACCCGACGCCACCGAGATCCATGTCCTGGTCCAGGAATGGGCCTGCCACGGCAACTACGCCGCGACCGGCCGGATCGCCCAGCACGTCGAATATGCGAACGATCGCGTAGTCGTGACGCTCGCTGTGCGGGAGCTGACGGCCGCCGATCTGCCGGCATCGTCGTTTCCAACGCTCATCACGTGCCCGGGTACGAGGCCGACGCCATTCGTGCTGATTCTCGACCAGGTACTCGGCAATCGAACTCTGTTCGACGGCGGGCCATACCCGGCCGTTGCCGTGGCGGAGGGTGGTCGCCCGATCGTGACGCCTTCCTCGCTCCCCTCACCTAGCGGCAGCCACCGTCCTCTCGCAGGCTAGTCAATATGCATCGAGCCTCCTGCTCGATGACGCGCTTGTCGGCTGCGCCGACGTAGCTGGCCACGACCACGTGGGACTGAAGAGATACGGCTACAAGGACCCACAGCGCCTCCTGCCCACCTTCGATGGAATGCCAGTGCGCCCAAGCTCGAGCTGTGCCGTCGGACCGCTCGAACCCATCGATGGCGAAATCGGTCGTGCTGGCTGGGTCGGCCCAGTCTTGAAGCAGCGCACTCGGGTCCTCTGGCACCCGTCGCCCCTCCGCCGGTCGGACTATCGATACGTGAATGGCGCCGACCCCACCAGGAGCTCGGATCTCGATCGTGTCGGTCAGATCCTCAACAGTCCAGGTTTCTGGGACCTCGGCCTCGAACAGCCCAGGTCATCGCCATCTAGTCAACTTGGACCTCGAGCGCCATCTGTTCTCCTCGGTGGCTCCATCGGAACGTTGCGGGCGTGACACCGCGCCCGACAAGAGACGAACGACTACGGCGTCCCGGCAGCTCTCGCCTATGGACTGCCGGTGACGGCATGCTGAACGACAAGTAGAAGCACGACGGGAACGGTGAACGCAAGGCACCCTTTGGTCAGACGAACGTAGGCGGCCAGACGGAGGTGCTTGGGGTAGTTGAGGTCGAGCACTGTTCGCGATGCCGTGTACCAGAACCAGGCGAGCCACACGAAGAAGCAGGCCACCGCGACTGTATCGAGCGTTTCCCATGCGTTCTTTGAGTCGATCGCCCACGCCCTTGAGGCTGACGCCCCGCGGCGAGAGCTCCCTTCTGGTCGGAGCCAAGAACAGTATCTACCGCCTGGGACGAGGTAGGCGCATGTACCGACGGCCTCGGCGAACCCTCGGTTCACAAACGTAGGAACGGCGAAGCCGCGAGCGGCCCACTGCTCGCGGCTTCGTCGCTTGAGAAACGCGGATTGTTGCGCGTCGGCGCGGAAACGGACTACTGCTTCTCCAGCCAGGCCATCGCGGCGGCCGGGTCGGAGAAGAGCTGGGAGTTGATGCCCAGCCCGGCGTACATGCTCACCCACTGCTTCATGTTGAGCTGGCCGATCGCCTTTTCCGGCATGACCACGGCCCAGTGCTTCCAGCCGGCGGCCTTGACGCCCGGGAACCAGACCGTCTGGGCCCACTGGGCGTCGTCGGGCGGCAGGGCGGCGTTGCCCCGGTCGTCCGAGAGCCACTTGGTCGCGCTGTTCTTCTTCATGAGGTCCCAACCGGCGGTCAGGATCTCCCGAAACGGCTCGCCGTGGACGAACTTCTTGAACTCGTGATGGACGATCTTGCTGTCCGGGTGATAGGACAGCGTCGCGTAGTCGTTGTCGATGAGCTTCTGAACAGCCACTCTTCCAACCTCGATCCAGGGGTGTCGCGTCGGCCCCGCGACAGGTGTCGGACAAGCTAGGAGTCGGGCCAGACGGGCCGGAATTGAGGCTCGACCTGCTAGCCCCGCGGCTACGCCCTGTGCGACGCCAGCTCGACGAGCTCCGCGAACGTCCCGGCCCTCGAGAAATCGATACCGGCCGGCAGCCCTCGTTTGACCGCGGCGTCGAAGCGTTCCTGCTCCTCTCGGGTGGGCATCTGACCCTCGAGGAAGAGCGGCAGGAACAGCTCGTTGCCCCGGACCACGGCGCCCGGCCAGCGGTGGCGTGTCCTCAGGACCGCGCTCGAAACGCGCGTGGCGTGCTCGTTGCCGGGAGGAACGCCCGGCCTGTCGATCTCGCGCCCGGCGAATCGGAAGCCGTCGGCAAAATCGCATTCCGGGCAGCCGCGCGGACCCGCGCCGAGCCTGGATCCGCATTCGGTGCAGACGAGACGGTCTAGAGCGGCGTCGACGAGCGGCCAATCGTGCTCGTTGGGGCGTTCGAGTATCGAACGGGCAAGCTCGACGTCGTCGGCCGGCGAGGCGCGCTGGCTCCGATAGTCGTCCCAGGCGCCGTCGATCCTCGCCTGTATCTCGGCGAGGGCGCGCTCGGTCCGGGGCGGCAGGCTAGCCAACGGACCCGGTCCCGGCGTGCCCGGCGGGCCCGGTGCCGGCGGAGGACTGGTCGGTGGAGGCCCGGCGGACGCAGGGAAGGAGCTCCACGTCCACGCCTCGAATGTGAGTCTCGAGCCACCAGGCCAGCTGGTCGTGGACGCGCATGATCAGGCCGACTCTCGGGCCGTCGGCCTCGAAATCGGCCACGAACTGGGCCAGGATGCTCAGGAACTCCGCGTGCTGGCAGCGATTCTCCGAGGCGGCCGGACAGGCCAGGCGGTCCATCCAGTCTTCCTCATGCCGGAAATGAAGCTGCGTGTACCGCCCGAGCCGCTCCAGGATGGCGCCCACCTCCGGACGGGCCCGGCCCTCCTGCATGGCACCCAGCAGGTCCGAGAGTATCGCGACCATCTGCCGATGCTGCTCGTCCACCGACTCGATGCCGGTCGTGAGCGATTCGTCCCACTGCGAGATCATGCGGCGGCCTCGTCAGTCCGCCAGGTCGATCCACATGGGGGCGTGGTCCGAGGGCAGCTTGCCCTTGCGGGCGTCGCGGTCGATCTCCGCGCCGACGCAGCGTCCGGCGACCGAGCGGGTCACGTACAGATGGTCGATCCGCATACCCAGCCCCTTGTGGAAGTTGCCCGCCCGGTAGTCCCACCAGGAGAATTTGCCCGGCTCCGGGTGGTGCATCCGGTAGGCGTCCACGAGACCCCAGTCGCGCAGCGCCGCCATCGCGGCTCGCTCGGGTGCGGAGACGTGGGTGGAGTCGACATAGGCAGCCATGTCGTAGACGTCCATGTCCTCGGGCGCCACGTTGAAGTCGCCGCCGATGACGATCGGGTCGTCCGGCGACTGCGTTTCACGCAGCCAGCGAGCCAGCCTGTCGAACCAGGCGAGCTTGGCGCGATAGAACGGCGTATCGAGCGCCCGGCCGTTGGGCGCGTAGATGCTGACGAAGCGGATGCCGCCGCAGACCGCCGAGGCCATCCGGGCTTCATCGGAGGGCGTGATCGACGCTTCAGCTTCGACCGCCTCGACGATCGTGTCCGGCCCCGGCGAGCGGCGCACCGGCCCGTCGCCGAAGTTCGTCACGACGTCCGAGATCCCGACGCGGCTCGCGATCGCGACACCGTTCCACCGCCCCTCGCCGTGGTGGAGCAGCTCGTAGCCGGCCATCCGGAAGGGCATCTCCGGAGCGGCTTCGTCGGCGAGCTTGGTCTCCTGCATCATCAACACGTCCGGAGCGCGGAGTGTCAGCCACTCCTCCACGCGGTCCATGCGGGCTTTGAGGGAGTTGACGTTCCAGGTCGCGACGCGCATCTGATCCCCTATGCCCGTTCCCGGGCTCTGATGAGCTTTTCGACGAAGGACCGGATCGGCCCGAAGTCCCCGGCCGCGTCGACGTCGAAGGCGACGGCGTAGCCTTCGGGCACCTTTCTGGCGGATTCGAGCGTCGGCCGAAGCGCCGCCAGCCCGGCATCCGCGGCCAGGTCGTCTCGCTCGGCCTCCCGGATGGCCATGCTCAGCCTGAAGGAGCCGCGCAGCGGAATCAGGTAAAGCAGTGCCTTCTTTGCGTCGTGGATCTTGAGCATCCAGCCGCTGCCGCGGTAGAAGGCCCAATCCGAGTCGAAGTCCACCGCGAGGCCGCGGATGATGTCGAACCGGCCGATGGCATCGCCGAGCGCCAGCTCCAGCGCTTCCTCCGACGGCTCCACGACGGGGTTGCCGAAGGGCCGATCGGCGGGGGCGGCCGGTCGCTTCGCGGCCAAGCTAGTAGCGCCGGCCCTTCTGCCGGGCGAAGTCGAACTTGGCCGTGTCGGCGATGCCCATCACCGCCATCGTGCCGGCCTGAACCGGATCCGTCACGACGAGATCCGCCACGTCCGGCACGGAACCGACCATGTTCAGCGAGATGACGGGGATGCCGACTGCCTGCAGCTCCCGGACCGCCTTGGTGATCTCGCCGCCCATGATCGAGCCTGCCAGCAGGAGAGCTCGGGCGCGGTCCAGGTCCGCGACCGCGCGGACCGCGGCGGCCAGATTCGCCTCGCCGACGAGTGGAATGGTGTCGACGCTGATCTTCTCGCCCCGGAGGTTGTGGCGGTCCGCTTCGCTGACCGCACCCAGGACCGCCTGGGCGATCTGCGCGCCGCCGCCGACGACGATGAGGCGCTTGCCGAAGACCTTGTCCAGGGCCTGGGTCAGGCGGCAGCCACGCAGCGACGGCACCGCGGCGAGCATCGTGGTGACGTCGGTCTCGGAGAGTCCGCTGACCTCGAGCTCGACTTCGACGAGCGCGACGCCCGCCTCGTCGTTCCAGCGCCGAACCGTGCTCAAGGTCCGCAGCGTGCCGCCGGCCGAGGCGACCGCGGCGATGATCTCGGGGAGGGCGGCCGGTCGATCGGCATAGTCCAGCCGTACGGCAACGGTGGGTTCGTGATGCTCGGTCTTGGCCATGTTGACGGTCCTCGGCAGTCGTGACGGGCAGCGGCGCGGCGGCTCTGAGCTGGAGTGGTGCGAGCCCGGGTCAGCCTACGCCGAAGCCCCGATCGGCCAGGCCCTGAGCCACCCGGGGATGGTCGTCGAGGGTCACGCCCGCTTCCGCGTCGTGTTCCTCGAACGGCAGGCCAAGGGACTTGAACGCCTCCCGAGTGCCCGGCGCGTCGCTCGTGGCGAGCATGAGCGCGCCGTTGGTGTCCTCGGCGATGCCGACGATGGCGCTGATGTTGATGCCGCGGTCGCCCAGGACGGCCGCCATCTTCGCGAGGGACCCGGGGCTGTCGCTCAGCTCAACGGTGAACCAGATCACACCGCACCTCCTGGTGCGATGGTAGCGCCCGGATGCCCCGACGGTGAGCCGGAGCCCGCGAACGTTCATCCCGTCGGTCGCGACCGCGGCCGGCTGGATCTCGTTGTTCGCCGCGGCGGGGGGAGCCCACGGGCCCGGCCGGATTCGCTAGCCTCTGCGTATGCCCGTCCCGCCAGGCCCATCGATCCAGATCTTCGGGATGCCGGACTCGCGCCCGACCCAGGCCGCGCTCCGCTTCTTCAAGGACCGCCGCATCAACGTGACCTACGTGGATCTCAGGCGCAAGGCTATCGCCCCGGGTGAGCTGCGCCGCTTCGTCGAGAAGCTGGGCGCCGCAGCGCTGATGGACACGGAGTCGCGCCGCTACAAGGACCTGGGTCTGGCCTACATGCGGCTCGATCCGGACGAGATCGTCGCGCGGCTCCTGGCCGACAACTCGCTCCTGAGGCTCCCTCTCGTCCGCAACGGCGTGGCTTTCACCGCGGGGCCGTCGGAGCCGACATGGAAGGCCTGGCTGACCGCCGTGAAGTCATAGGGTTCGCCCCGAAAGCGGCGGTCTCAAGCCGCGGACCGGCTGCTCGGGAGAGGTCCGCCGTCCGATCCCTCTTCCGTCTCATGAACGGCGGCGCTGCCGGCGTGGCATGCTCTTCCCGTACATCAGGAGAGATAGATGCCTCATTCGAGTAGTAAGGGGAAAGGCGGCGCACTGCCGCCTGGCAAAGGCCGCTCGCACGCGGCGGACGGGTCCGAGGGCAAGCCGGCGGTCGACAATACCCGGTCGACGCAGGCACCGGTGCCTCACGGCCAGGCGGCCGGACCCGCAGCCCTCAACGGCAACGGCAATCACAACGGTCACGATCGGCGCCGCAGCGGCCGGGTCACATTTCGACCCAAGGTCGCGGCGATGCTCCAGACGCAGTCCCGGACGGAGGACGAGCGGCTCCTCTCGCCGCGCCACCGGCCGGCCTTCCTGGATTCCGATCCGTGGCGATCGCTCCGGATCCTCTCGGAGTTCGTGGAGGGGTTCGACGCTCTCGCCGGAGTAGGGAAGGCGGTCACTATCTTCGGGTCCGCGCGAGTCCACGAGGACGATCCCTGGTATGCCAAGGCGCGCGAGCTCGCGGGCAATCTGGCTCGCGAAGGTTTCGCCGTGATCACCGGCGGCGGGCCCGGAATCATGGAGGCCGCCAACCGCGGCTGCCACGAAGCCGGCGGCCTCTCGATCGGCTGCAACATCGAGCTGCCGCACGAGCAGTCGGTCAATCAATACGTGGATCTCGGCGTCGAGTTCCGCTACTTCTTCGCCCGCAAGACGATGTTCGTCAAGTACGCGGACGCCTTCGCGATCTTCCCGGGTGGCTTCGGCACGCTCGACGAGCTGTTCGAATCGCTGACCCTCATCCAGACGGGCAAGATCCGGCATTTCCCGGTCGTCCTCGTGGGCACCGAGTACTGGTCCGGGCTGCTCGACTGGCTGCGCACGGAAGCAATCGGTTGGGGCAACATCGGACCCGAGGATCTCGAGCTGATGAAGTGCACCGACGACATGGACGAAGCCTGCCGCTGGCTGACGGCCTCCTCGACCAGGCGAGCCGAAGAGGCGGCGGTCAACGCCCACGCGGCGAACGGGGCCTCGAGTCACCTCTAGACGGCGACCTCGGCCGCGGGTCCGAGACGGCCTATCCGAAGCGGCCCGAACCTGAGGCGGCCCGAACCTGGGCCGGCCGAGCCGAGCCGGGCGACGTGAGACGGCCGCTCTGAGCCGGCCTGAACCTGGGCCGGCCGCGGCGCGGCCTATTCGGGCACGAACGGTATTTGGGCTTCCAGCCGACCGCCCCGAATCCGCGCCGGGTAGTAGCGAAGTCGCTGAACGCGGGTCAGCCGCCGCGCCTCGAGCTTCTTGCTGGGCGGCTCGGCCTTGGGCTGGCTCCCGCTCGGCGACCATGGCGAGTGGTAGTTGCCGTCCGCGTCGAGGCCGCCGGTCGTCGGCATCCGGACCGTGTCGCCGGTGCTCAGGTCGAACCGGCCCTCGTGGAGCGGGCACGACACCACGCAGTCGCGCAGCTCGCCGATGGAGAGCGGCGCCGACATGTGCGGGCATCGGTCGTCCGTCACCACGATGCCGTCGGGCGTCGAGGCCACGAGAAGGTCCACGCCGGCGAGGGTCACTCGCCGCATCGAGCCGGGGCCGAGGTCCGCAACCGCGGCGACGTCGACGAAGGCCGCGCCTCGGGTACCCGTGGCTCGTAGCTCGCGCGGAAACGGCGCGATCCGGGGCTTCGTGGAGTCTGCCGCCGCGCCCGATGCCACATCTGCCGCGCCCGCCGTTGCGCCCGACCCCACCCGATCGCCGTCCGCCGTCTCCTCCGCGGCCGCCTCGATCGCGTCGGCCAGGTCGTCGGGCGTCATGGAGAACATGACCACGTCCATCGGTTGCCCGTCCCGGCCGGAGTCCCAGTTGCGGACGATCCCTTCCCAACGGAACCCGGCTTTCTCCGCGACCCGCTGCGAGGCGACGTTGCCGGGCAGGGTCCAGAGCGCCAGACGCTCGACGGCGAGGCTCTCGAAAGCCCAGCGCACGGCCAGCTTCAGGCCGCGAGTGGCGATCCCGCGGCCGCGCATCTCGGGCGCGACCATGTAGCCGACGGCATGGCGCCTCGGGTTGGAGCCGGGCTGAATTCCCACCGAGCCCACATATCGATCGGTGCGGGCGTCGGCGATCGCGAACTCATATCCACTGCCGTCGTTCCATGCCTGGAGAGAAAGCAGGATGAATCGCCGCGCATCCACCTCCGTGTACGGAACGGGAATGAGCGGTATCCAGCGCGGAACCTGCGGATCCCGACACGCGGCGGCGATGGCCGGCGCGTCCTCGGCCCGGAAGGGACGAATCCTGACCACGCCATCCGAGGGCGGTGGGTTAGGTGGGCTTAGCTTCTCGGCCATACGCGGAGTATGGCTCGCGACGCCCAGCTCGGCTACGTCGCCGCAGCGCGCCCCGAACTTGCGCCACGCAAGAAGAAGGCGGGCCGGTGAGGGGGAGCCGGCCCGCCTGAGACAAATGCAGAGTACGAGATGGTGAGTTCTAGCCCCTGATTCCGAGTCCCCGGTATCGGAACGGTCGCAAGTCTAGCGGCCCGCACGGTTTTGCGCATCGGCTCTTTGCGCGATCTGGCGTTCTCCGTGCCAAATCGCGGTGAAGTCGTCGAAATGTGGACGTCCGGCCCGACCCGACCGCGTGGAAGCGCCATTTCCCGGGCCCGATCATGATGTCCGCGGCACATCGTACGCGGCAGGTCGCGTGATGGGCGCGGGTGCGAGACCGGCGACGCGGGTTCGTCCGGCCGCGGCGCACCGGCGGGACCCCGCGGCCCGGCGCTTGGCATGGTTTCACTTCTGGATGGAGCTCCGAATGCGAATCTCCCTCATGATCGAGCCCCAGCAGGGTCTGTCTTACGAAGAGCAGCTCCGGATCGCCAGGCTCGCCGAGCGACTCGGCTTCGAGACGCTCTACCGGTCCGACCATTACACGAGCTTCCCGGGCGCCGCCGGCCGGCCCACCACCGACGCCTGGACCGTCCTGGCGGGCCTGGCTCGCGAGACGAGCACGATCCGGCTCGGGGTCCTGGTGTCGCCGGTCACTTTCCGGCACCCGGGCGCGTTCGCGAAAGTCGTAACCACGGTCGACGAGATGAGCGGCGGCCGCGTGGACGCCGGGGTCGGGGCGGGGTGGAACGAGGTGGAGCACCGGGCCCTTGGCCTGGAGTTCGGGGCGATCCAGGAGCGGGCCGACCTCATGGAGGACGAGCTCGCTCTCCTCAACGGCTTCTGGACCGAGCCCGACGGCTGGTCCTACGAGGGGCACCAGGTCCGAGTGGAGGCGACGCTGTTCCGACCGCTGCCCGTGCAGCGGCCACGCCCGCCGATCATCATCGGCGGGACGGGCAGCCCCAGGTCGTTGCGCCTGGCCGTTCGCTACGCCGACGAGTACAACGTCTCGGGCGCGGATCCGGACGAATGCCGGGAGGTGTTCGGTCGCCTGGACGCGGAGTGCGGCCGCGTCGACCGCGATCCGGCTTCGATCCGCCGCTCCGTGATGGCGGGCGTGCTGATCGCCGCGAATGCCGCGGAGATGGAGAAGCGGGTCGCGGCCCAGATGGCGATGGTCGAAGCGGAGGGTACCGACGCGACGGCCTGGCTCGACGCCCGCCGCCGCCGGTGGGTCATGGGCACTCCGGACGAGGCCCGGGCGATGGTCGGCCGCTTCGCCGACGCGGGTGCGGAACGGCTGATGCTCCAGGACCTCCTCCCGCGCGACCTGGACATGATCGAGCTGGCCGCGGCGGAGCTGATCGGGAAGGTCTGAGAGCCGCGGCGCCGAGCTGGGGGCGCGGGCGTGGGCGGCGGGCCGAAGCCCCGGAAAATCCGGGATACCGATGGCCGCGGTATTGCGTTCGAGTTCCGGGGCTCGGCAGAGCCGGCACCAGGCGAAACCACGCTCAGGACGGGTCGCGCCCGGCCGGATCGAGGCCTAGGGAGGCCGAATCGGCCGCCTCTTTCGCGGCAACACCGCCTCCATCGGTAAACCGGAGAAAGCGCTGGAGAAGGCCCGGCCGAACGAAACGTATCGGGCCGATGCGGCCGGGCGGGCCGTACCGAAACCAGGCCCGGCCCACCAGGGCCTCCAGCGGAACGGGCCCATAGCGCCGCGAATCGATGGAGGGGTCCGGGTTGTCTCCGAGCAGCCAGGCCTCGTCGGGGGCGAGATGGAGGATGCCCTGGGAGATGCGGACGCGGTCGCCGGGCCGGGCGGCCACGCGCTTGATGGCGAGGATCTGAGTGCCGGGTTCGCGGAACACGACCACGGAACCGTGACGTGGCCACCGCGTCACCGTGGGGTCGAGAAGGAGCCAGTCGGCGGGGAGCAGAGCAGGGGCCATGCTCTCCTCGGCGACGGCCACCCGCCACGTACCGTGGAGTGCCCGCTGCCACGCCCCATGGAGCTTGGGCAATCCCTCCGGATGTGCCTGGGGCGAAGGACCAGAGGCCCCGGAGGCCGGGGAAGTGGACGCCCGAAGGCTGTCCTCGGGCGCCTCCTTCATCTTTGTCGTCGTCTTCTTCGACCGGCTACTTCTTGGTCGACCAGAAGATGTCGGCGAACTCCTTGACCGCGGCCTCGAGCTCGGCGGCGGCCTGGGCGTCGATGTTCTGCTTGTTGCGGCCGGCCAGCTTGAGGATCTTCCAGACGCGGTCGTGAAGGTCGGGATAGCGCTCGACGTGCTCCGGCTTGAAGTAGTCGCTCCAGATGACCTGGATCTCGCGCTTCACGATCTCCGCGTGCTGCTCCTTGATGGTCACGCAGCGGACGAACTTCTGGCGATCGGCCAACTCGGTGCTGCCGGCCGGGATCTGGCCGATCAGCTCGACCATTCGGGCGACAGTCCTCGCGGCGAGCTCGGCGGCGTGGGGATCGTAGATGCCGCACGGGATATCGCAGTGCGCGTGAACGGTGGTGTCCGGCTTCAGCCAGCGGGTTACACGGGACATCGGAACTCCTCCCGGCGAGGGACATCAGCGAGGCATGGATAGCAGGCAGCAACAGAAGAGCCTCGGCCAGTCGAAGTGTTGAGGGCGCCGATCTGGCTGTCAATCGAGCACCCGGCCAGGCGCGGGCTTTGGGCCGCGGGGCCTTCTGGCGGCAGCTGCGGGCGCTGAATCGGGGCCTGCCGGCCTACAGGGCGGGCGGCTCACCGGCGGCATCGCCGGCAGCATCGCCGCCGAGCGTCGGAGGCGCGTCGCCTGCACGCTGAGCCCGCCCGTTTCCTCCATCCGGCCTCCACGCGAAATCCACATATCGGGTCCAAAGCTTTCAGCCTGGCTACAGATAGCGACCGGATCATCGCCCTCGTAGGGCTGGAACGCTATGACTCGCGTCATCGCTTGACTCGCGTCATCGCTCCAGGCCTCGGAGCAGACCGCTGGCTCGGGACGGAGCCGGCGAGCCAGGTCGTCACTGCCGCCCCGGAGACCTACCGCCAGATGAGCCCCGCCTATCCCAACAGACCCCAGGTGGTGAACGTCGCGCCGCAACGCAAGGCGCGGCGCGTTCCGCTGCCGCGCATCTGGCCCGTGACGGCGAACGACGTCTACGCGCTCCTCGGCGGCAACGCCGTGCTGATCCTCGGCATGTGGATTCGCCACGGCGGACCCTCGGAGCTGGGCAATCCGGCCGGGATCATGACCGCCATCGGTGAGCTGACCGCCCTGTACGGCACCTACCTGATCATGATCCAGCTGGTGCTGATGTCCCGCAGCCCGTGGCTCGACCAGGTCTTCGGCCAGGATCGCATCACGGATGCGCACAAGTGGGTTGGCTTCAGCGCGATATGGCTGATCTTCGCCCACTTCATCTTCACGACGATCGGCTTCGCCCTTGCGGCACATGCCGACGTGATCAGCGAGTTCTTCACCCTCCTGACCTCATACCCCTTCGTGCTCTGGTCGGCGGTCGGCCTGGCCCTCTTCGTGGTCGTGGGCTTCACCTCGATGCGGGCGGCGCGCCGGCGGCTGTCGTACGAAACCTGGTACGGCATCCACCTGTACACGTATCTGGCGATCCTGCTCGCCTCGCTCCACCAGTTCCTGGTCGGCATCGACTTCGTCTCGGATCCGGTGGCACAGGCGTACTGGCTCTTTCTCTACGTCGTCGCCTTCGGGACGCTGGCGGTCTTCCGCTTCGGCCAGCCGATCGCCATCACTCTCCGCCACAGGCCACGAATCGCCAATGTCGTGGAGGAAGGCCCGGGTGTGGCGTCCCTGTACGTGACCGGGCGAAACCTCGACCAGCTGGCGGTGCGGGCCGGGCAGTGGTTCCGCCTCCGGTTCATGACCTCCGAAGGCTGGTATCGAGCCCACCCCTTCTCGCTATCCGCCGCTCCCAACGGCAAGTACCTGCGTTTCACCATCAAGGAGCTCGGCGACTACACCGAGAAGCTGCAGCGGATGCCCATCGGCACGGGCATCTTCCTCGAGGGCCCGTACGGCGCTCTCACCGGCGCTACTCGGACGAAGGCTCGCGTCCTGATGATCGCCGGCGGCATCGGCATCACTCCGCTGCGCGCCCTGCTCGAGGAACTGCCCGCCTCGCGCGGCAACCTGACCCTCGTCTATCGAACTACCAATCCCGAGGATCTCGTCTTCAAGCGCGAGCTCGACGAGCTGGCCAGCCTGCGCGGCGCCACAGTCCACTACCTGGTGGGCAAGCGTGGCACGCGGGAGATGCCCAGCGACCCGCTCGAGCCCCGCGCCCTGCGACGGCTGATCCCCGACATCCACGACCGCGACATCTACGTCTGCGGACCCACCGGCATGATGGAGCGCGTCCTTGCCGGCCTCCGCTGGCTCCGCATTCCGCCGAACCAGATCCACTACGAGCGGTTCGGGTTCTGAGGTGAGGACAACCATGATTCCGAAACGCGGCGCCATCGCCTCCATCCTGACCGCCGGCGGGCTCATCCTGCTGCTGAGCTTCAAGACGCCGGAGGTCAGCAACCTCACGACGCCGCAGGGCAACTCGGCCTTCGGCGGCAATGGCGCCGGGAACAACAACGTCACCGGCGTGACGGGCAACAACGGCAACGCTGGGGCCGGGGCAGGGGCCGGCGCCAACTCGGGCGGCAACACCGGAAACGGGAATGGCACCACCACCGGAACCGGGACCAGGAGCACCTACTCGGGTCAGGTGACCGGGCAGGCCGTCCAGATCCCGTTCGGCGTGGTCCAGGTCCAGGTGACCCTCCAGGGCGGCAAGATCACCGACGTCCAGGCGCTCCAGATGCCTTCCGATCAGCGCCACTCGTCGGAGATCAGCTCCTACGCCGCTCCGCAGCTCCGCAGCGAGGTCCTCCAGGCGCAGAGCGCCCAGATCGACACGATCTCCGGCGCCACGTACACGAGCGAGGGCTACATCCAGTCGCTGCAGTCCGCGCTCGACCAGGTTCCGGCGTAGCTTCGTTCGGCCGCACCGCCGGCCTCGTCCGGCTTCGGCCCGGGCGCGGGCCGGCCCGGCGCGGAGCCGGCAGGCCGGGGACGCCCCGCTGTCACACCCGGGCGCCCAACTCGCCGGCGATCTCGTCCGCCCAGTTCTCGATCTCCGGCCAATCTCGGAAGTCGCCGGAAGGAAAGGCGGCCCGGGCGGCCGGCAGGGCCAGCGCCATCTTCTCCATGAGGCCCACTCGCGGCCCGGCGGGATCGAAGGCGCCGAAGAAGACTCGCTGACCGCGGGCTCGTACCTCGGCGGCCAGGCTCGGCAGTTCGCGCGGATCGGCCACGTCCCTGGGAAGCCTGCCCTCCTTGTCCGGCACGTCCGGCCCGATCGGCCCGCTGCTGAACAGCCAGACCGGGCGGCTTTCGAGGAGTGCCCGGCGCCGGTGGATGAAGCGCGGCGCGTCCTTGAGCCAGTGGAACATATAGACGGCGCTGCCGATCACGAACGCGTCGTAGGCCTCCGGCCGGCGTACCTCGCGGATGGGGACCGCTTCCGCGTCGAGGCCGTGGCTCCGCAAGGTGGCGGCGATCCTCTCGGCGATACCGGCGGTGGAACCGTGGCGGCTGGCATAGGCGACGAGCACGGACATGGTGAGTTCCTTTCGGTCTGGAGTGTTTGCGGCGCGCCGGGGCTCGCCCGAGATCAGCCGCGCGGCAGCTCTATCAGGCCGCGTTCCAGCGCCGTCGTGACCGCCGAGGTGCGGTCGGCGACGCCGAGCTTCGCGAAGATGTGGAGCAGGTGGGTCTTGACCGTCGCCTCGCTGATCCGGAGATCGCGGGCGATCTCCCGGTTCGAGGCGCCCTGGGCGACGAGCCGAACCACGTCCAGCTCCCGTGCGGTCAGCGGTTCCTGCGCCGCGCCCGCGCCACCGAGCCGGTGGAGCAGCCGTGCGGCGACGGTCGGGGCTAGCGGGGCGCCGCCCGCGACGGCGCTGCGGACGGCTGCAAAGAGAGTCTCGCGGGGGGCGTCCTTGAGGAGGTACCCGGCGGCGCCCGCTTCCACGGCGGAGAGTATCTGGGCGTCCGAGTCGTAGGTCGTCAGGACGAGGACGGGCGGAGCCGACGGCAGCGCACGGATCTTCCGGATGGCGTCGACGCCGTTCATGACCGGCATCTGGAGATCCATCAGGACTATGTCGGGGGCGTCCCGGGCGACGGCCTCCACGGCGGCGAGCCCGTCGGCGGCCTCGGCGGTGACCGAAAACCCGGGTTCGGTCTCGAAGAGGTGGCGAAGCCCGGTTCGAACGACGGGGTGGTCGTCCACGATGAGCAATCTGATCGTGGTCATCGGGCCGCGCCCAGGTCATCTGGCCCCGTTTCCGGAGCCGGAGCGACCGCCGGGGCCGGGGCGGCCGCGGGAACTGGCGACGTCGCCGGTCCGGCCGGTTCCAGGGCGGGAAGAGTGACCGCGATCGCGGAGCCTTCGCCGGGTGAGCTCTCGATCGAGACCGAACCGCCGAGGGCTTCGGCGCGTTCCCGCATGCCGAGCAGCCCGAGCCCGCCGGAGCGGGCGGCCGCCTCCGGGTCGAAGCCCCGACCGTCGTCCGCGACGTCGAGGCTTATCTCGTCGTCGAAGTACGTGAGGGTGACCGAGATCCGCGAGGCGGCGGCGTGGCGGCGAGCGTTGGCCACGGCCTCCTGGGCCGCTCGCAGGAGCGTCACCTCCACGTCGGGGTGGAGCCGGCGCTGGCGACCGCAGACCGTGGCATCCACAGCCGGATCCGTGCTGCCCCCGAGGCGTGCGACGCGCTCGATCGCGGCCGGCAGCCCGGCGGCGGCGATCGCCTCGGGCCGCAATGCCCAGACCATCGTCCGCGCGTCGGACAGGCTGGATCGAGCGATCTCCCGGGCCGCGCGGATGTCCTCGCGCGCCCGCTCCGAGTGGCGGTCCAGGTCGGCGTCGGCCGCCTCCAGAAGAGCGACGACGGACGTGAAGCCCTGGGCCAGCGTGTCGTGGATCTCGCGGGCCATACGGGTCCGCTCGCCCGCAACCACCGCGTCCAGCTCGGCGCTGGCAAGTTCGGCCCGCGCTTCGGTTATCGCGCCGATCAGCGCGCGCCGCTCCATGCTCTGAGAGATGGTCTGGCGTATCCAGACGCCCAGGGTCACCACCAGCGTCGCGATCAGAAGGTTGTAGAAGAGGACCGGCAGGGCAGCCGCCGGATCGGTGGACGAACGCGCCAGGGCGGCGAGCCCCGTGCAGGCCCCGACTGCGAGGCTGCCCGCCACGGCCCAGCGGATCGCGATCGAGAAGACGACCTGCGGGTAGACGATCAGCTGTAAGAGGGCGGCCTGTGGCGAGAGCGTCACCAGGGCGGCATAGACCAGGACCTGGAAGACGGCGTGGGCGCCGAGGGTCCGGACCGGGTACTGCCAGATCACCTTGCGAACCCACATGAACCAGAAGACGACCGCAACCGCGGCTATGAGCGCCGCGAACGCGGGGCCTCGCCAGCCGGTCGAGTCGTCGCGTGGATATCCGCTCACGAGCGTCACGGCGATGACGGCGTAGGCGAAGACTCGCATGATCGGCACCTGGCGAGCCCACAGCTCGTCGTTGGCGTCGACGTGCTGGCCCTCGACGAAAGCGCCCCAGGAGCGGTCGTAGTAGTCGCGAGCGGCCGGCACGGACGTTGGCTCGCCGGCCGACGGACCGGGGATCGAAAGCGGAACCGTGCGCCGTGAAATGGGGTCTTCGCGCATCGCCGACATCCTGGCCGACGGCGCCGGCTCGAAAACCGCTCCCGCCGCCGTCGCGGCCATTGTGGCCTTCATCGGAGTGTCGTCGCAGGGCCGGAGGGCAGCAATGGGGCGGCAGGCTCGGCCGCCTGGTGCACCTGATGCCGGGCCGCGCAGGCCGGCTGGGTCGCCGGTGCGGCTCCGGGCACGGGCGCGGCCCCCGGCTCGGCTCCGGGCGCCGGCTCGGCTCCAAGCTCGGCCTCGATCGTGATCCGCGGAAGCCATCGCAGGAACCGCGGCAACCACCAGTTCCACTCGCCCAGCAGCTTCATGGTTGCCGGCAGAAGGATCGTCCGGATGACCGTCGCGTCGACGAAGATGGCGACCATCATGCCGAGTCCGAGTTCTCGAGCGATCGGCAGGGGTAGCGTCAGGAAGATCGCGAAAACCACGACCATGATCGCCGCCGCGCTCGTGACCGTTCCCGCGGTCACGCCGATGCCGCGTGCGACCGCTTCGGACGAGGACAGGCCGCGATCGACCAGCTCCCGAACGCGGGCCAGGATGAACACCTCGTAGTCCATCGACAGTCCGAACAGGGCCGTGAAGACGAAGATCGGCACGAAGTTCTGGATGACGTCCGTCGGCTGGACGTCGAGCACCGATCCGAGCACTCCTTCCTGGAACACCGCGGTCATTGCCCCGAACGCGGCGGCCGTGGCCAGCAGGTTGAGGGCCAGAGCCTTGATCGGTATCACGATCGAGTGGAAGACCAGGAGCAGCAGGACGAACGAGAGGCCCAGCACGAAGACGAAGATTCGGCCGATGCCATCCTCGTAGACGCGGGTCTGGTCGAGGCTCGCGGCCGCGCCGCCGCCAACGAGGACGCGTGCGGCGTCGACGCCGAAGGCGGCCGGAATCACCTCCGAGCGAACCTGGTCCACGATCCGCCGGTTGGCCTCGTCGTTCTGCCCGCCCGACATCAGGACGGACACGGAGATCGCCGAACCGCCCGGCGACGTCGTGACCTGGGCGGGCCCGCTCAGCCCCGGGATCGCCAGAAGAGCAGGTTCCAGGCGCGAGATGGCCCCGTCCGCGGCCGGATCGGCGCCGACAACCACCACATCCAGCCGGAGCAGCGAGCCCTGGGGCCAGTGGGCCCGCATGGCCTCGACCGCGCGGACGCAATCGATCCGGTTCGGGAAGGCCGTCAGGTCGCTTTCGCCGAGGCGGAGTCGCGTCACCGGCGCGGCGATCACGAGGAGCACCACGGCCGACAGCGCCGTGGCCGCGACGGGGTGAGCCATCACGCCTCGGACGATCCTCATCCAGACCGTCGAGCCGCTGGACAGCCGCCGGGCCAGGAACGGCAGTCGGCCCCGGTCGATCCCGTCGCCGAGCCAGGAGAGCACCGCGGGCAGGAACGTCAGGCTGCCGACGACCGAGACCGCTATGACGGCGATGGTGCCCGCGGCGATGGAGCTGAAGAGCGGATCCGGCAGCATCAGCAGTCCGGCCAGCGAGATCATCACGGCCATCCCGCTGAAGAGGACCGCCCGACCCGACGTTCCGCTCGCGATCTCTATCGCGGCCATCTTCTCGCGGCCGGCGCGACGTTCCGACCGGAAGCGGGTGATGACGAACAGCGAGTAGTCGACGGCGACCGCGAGGCCGATGAGAACGACGAACTGGCTGGCGTACGGACTGATCGGCGCGACGACCTGGCTGAAGATGCCCACGAGCCCGAACGCCGCGAGCAGGGCGGTGATCGCCAGGACGAGCGGCACCCCGGCGGCGGCCAGCGCGCCGAATGCCAGCAGAAGGATGAGGAAGGTCGCGGGCAGGCTGATCCAGAGCGACTGGTCCAGATCCGCGTTGATCTCCTCGACCATCTCGTTGTTCAGTAGAGACGAGCTGTAGGCGTGGACCTCGAAGCCGGGCAGGACCTCGCGGATCGCCGGCAGCGCGGCCTCCACGGCCCGGGCGCGGGTTTCACGCGCGGCGGTGTCGCCTTGCAGACTCCCCACGATCTGGACACTGGTCAGGTCCGGGGCCACCAGGCCGGCCTCGGTCGGGGCGGAGTACGGGTCGGTCAGCGACGCGACGGCCGGCAGCGAAGAACCGCTCACGACGACGGTCACACCGGCCAGGGCTCGCTCGGCCGTGGCGACGGCGTCGCGGAAGGCCGGAGCGGTGGCCTCGACCGCCGGATTCGTGATGACGACCAGCAGCTCCTCGCTGGCCTCGCCTCCCGTGGCCGGCTGCATCGCCTGCGCCGCCAGGCCCGCTTCCGTGACCGCCGAACCGTCGGTGACGTTCGCGGTTCTCATGCCACCGGCGGCCATGCTGGCCACGAAGATGCCGATGGTGGCCACGAGCCACAGGCCGACGACCGCCCTGGCGTGGCGGGCGCTCCAGGTTGCCGCCCGCACGGTCCAGGGCCGGCGGCTGCGGCTTGCGTCGAGCCGCGACTCTCTCGGCCTTGAGTGGTTCTCCGCGCTCATCACTCTCTCCTGACGGCCCGCGCGGCCCGAAGTCCGGGGCGACGGGGGCTGTCGATGAGTCTCGATGGCGGGAGAGGCGATGGGCAGCGGGCAGTCGGCGGGCTCGGCATCCACCATGTGGTTGATGCGAGGCGCGCGGAAGTCGGACGCGGCCGAATTCGGCTCGCGGCCGACCGGCGATGGAGGACCGAAGTCGCGGCCGGAAGCGCGGGCCCGGACGCTCGGCGCGTGCGAGATTGGCGCAACAGCCGCCTGCCCGGGTATCATCTGGGCGTGACTGACCAGTACGACCCGCAGTTCGATGCGGAGGCAACGGCCTGTCCGTTCGTCGCCTTCGAGGACGATCGCGACCATCGCTCGGACGCGCCCGACTATCGGCATCGCTGCTTCGCCTCGGCGGAGCCCGAGCCTCGCGCCTTCCCCCACCAGGAGCGCTACTGCCTGAGCGCAGGCTTCACCGGCTGCCCGATCTTCCTCGACTGGGCTCGCCAGGAGGCGGCGGGCATAGCCCGGTCGGACGGTGTCGCCGAGGAAGCGCTCGCCGCGTCCGTGGCAGACGAAGCAGCCCCAGCCTTCCTGTCGAGCCGGGCAAGGCCGACCGCACCGGTCGACGCTTCGACCGCCTCTCGCCGAACCGCCGAAGCCAGCGCCGGGCTATGGAGCAACGAGGGCAGCTCCAAGCGCACGGCCCCCACGGCGCCGCCGGCGCCCAGCTCGATCGTGGTCCCGCAGGTTTCGATGGCCCGTCGCGGGCCCTCGCACCCCGGCTGGGAGAATCCGCCGCGCATGGAGAACTTCCCGCGGCTCCGGAGTCGCGACGAGCGCCACAGCAACGCGCCCCTGATCGGTGCGGCGGTGGGCGTCGCGGTGGTCATGGTGGCGCTGGTCATCCTGCCGCTTCTGCTTGGCGGGCACGGCCCCGGCGCGGCCGCGACCGGCAGCCCGAAGGCGAGCGGCTCACAGATCGCCGACGCGATCACGCCCAGCCCGTCCGTGACGGCCGTCCCCGGTCCCACGCCCATCCTCTACATGGTGAAGGCCAAGGACCCGAACCTGACTGCGATCGCCACGGATCACAACGTTTCCGTTGCGATGATCGTGGCGTTCAACCAGGGTGGGCCGTACGAGATCGCCAACCCCAACGTGATCTTCCAGGGGATGCAGTTCTACATCCCGCCGATCGGCTGGACCCCGCCTCCCGCCACGCCGACTCCGCTCGGGACCCCCGCGCCAACGCCAACGGCGACGCCGACGCCGGCGCGCTGACGCTGCTCGGAACTGTCGCGCCGGACCTCAGGTCCGCGGGGTGAGGTTGATCGCCGTGATCTTGCCCGCTTCGACGCGGAAGCTGGCGTCGAGCTGTTGCGTCGGCGCGCCCGGACGAACGACCAGCAGGTTCGCCTGGTAGGTGTTGCCCATGTCGCGGACGTCGCCGGGGATCATCCGGAAGCCGGGCTCGGCGCGAAGGAACCAGCCGCCGACTTCGCGCAGGCCGCGCAGCGTTCGCGCGTTGCCGGCGATGTGGACCCGGAGCTCGGCCTTCTCGTCCATGAGCGCAACCGCCCCCTCGCGATTGCCCGCGTTGAGGAGGTCGAAGAACGTCTCCATCGTATCGACAGCACCCATGGGTCGAGTGTAGCGGCTGGGACCCTCGACCGCCCGCCGCGGGGCCCGCCGGCTTGACTCTCGCGTTCGCTCGAGT
>VFSW01000794.1_pt1 | contig 46758 bp, 38 predicted proteins | sample 5358111 | NCBI WGS metagenome assembly VFSW01 (sample SAMN11554181, study PRJNA540505) | mine drainage metagenome | isolation source: sediment from site ElyBrook_90M | place: USA: Ely Copper Mine, Vershire, VT | collected 2017 | reverse complement strand
AATACTGGGCGAGTTGGGCATCGCTATCCATACCAACGTAATAACACGCCACGATTGGTAGATGTAAATGTTCTTGATTTACGACGCCCAACGCAAGTTTGCACTGCTCCGCCAGTTCACACTCCCCCAGGATCTGCTGCCGGGCTCCCTCTCCGTCAGCCATACCCCGTTGTGGCAAGCCTACCTGCCATTGCGCCTGCGGCGAGGGGCACCCCGCCCTGTTCGCTGACCTTCATGGCTGCGGGCAAGAAACGCGTCGAACGCATTCCCAAAGAGTGGGTGGATGATGTCCGAGCCCCACATAACCCGGCGTCAGGCCGGAGAAGGATGGGGTGGCCGTCACTCCGCCGATGGTCACTGTTGGCTGCGTGACCGTGGGAGCCAATGCGGTGGTGGAAGCGGCGGCGCCGGAGAACGAGAAGACCGGAGCGGTGATGTGGCGCACAGCGGGCGTCAGCGACGGCAAGGGGTTCGTCTTCGTTTCGCACACCGGCGAGATCTTTCCCAGCGGGTTCCTGCCGATCACGGCAGGCAATGTGCTGCGGGATTCGCTGACCGACGTCTACCAGAATTCCAGCCTGTTCCGCTCGCTGCGGGACGTCGACCAGCGCGAAGGCAAGTGCGGCATCTGCGAGTATCAGAAGGTGTGCGGCGGGTCGCGGGCGCGCGCTTATGCGCTGACCGGGAATTATTTGGCGGAAGATCCGCGCTGCACCTATCAGCCGCACTTGGCGGAAGCGATGGCGGGGTAGCGGACACCGGCGGGTGCTGACCAGAAACCGCTCCCTGACGGTCGCGGCTCCATAAACCCTGCGAAATCGACGCGCCTTTTACCGCGCCGCGACCGTCAGGAAGCGGTCTGCCGGGAACTATCCGGCGGAAGGTTGCGTATACTCAAGAGTTCAGGAGGCGATTCTACGTAAATGCAACTCAGCCGCAGAGAGTTCCTCCTTACCGGCACCGCTCTCGCATCGGCGCTCAAAGCCGGCGCCAAAACCGGGCCTAAACCTGTCGTCAGCATCGTTCGCATCCGGAACGACAACGTCGCCAAGGCCGTCGAGAAGGCGATCGACCTCCTGGGTGGTATCCGGGACGTGACCAAGGGCGTCAACACCGTGATGCTGAAGCCCAATTTGGTTTCCACGCAGGCGGAGGCTACCACCAAGCTCGCCGTAATGCGCGCGCTGGCGGAAACCATGCAGCGCGCGGGCAAGGAAGTGTCGATCGGCGAAGGATCGGCGGCCGTGCCCAACTTCAACATGAAGGGGATGGCGATTTACCGGACCCGCAAGCGCGAGATCCTGGACCCCATGCAGCAGTACGTCTTCGAGCAACTGGGATATGCGGATCTGGCCAAGACGCTGCGCATCCCGCTGGTCAATCTGCACTCCGGCGAACTGGTGGACGTGGCCGTGCCCGGCGGTTTCGTGTTCGACAAAATCTCGCTGCACAAGAGCCTGACCGAGGTCGATCTGCTGTGCTCCGTGCCGATGATGAAAACGCATCAGCTTGCCACCGTCACGCTGGGGATGAAGAACCTGGTCGGCGCATTTCCGGGTACGGTCTACCAGTCGGTGCGCGGCCACATGCACGATTTGGCATCGAAGGTGGAACCCACTGCCGCCTCCGCCGTGGTGGTGGATATGGTGCGCGCCAATAAACTCGGCTTGGTGGTGATCGACGGCTCGATGGCCATGGAGGGCAACGGGCCTTCGCTGGGCAAGACGTTCAAGATGGATGTGATTGTGGCGGGGACGAATCCGGTGGCGGCCGACATGGCGGCGGCGAGCCTGATGGGCTTCGCGCCGTCGGAGATCCCGACGTTCCTGTGGGCGAACAAGGCCGGCATGCGTCCTGGCGCGCTCAACGAAATCGAGATTCGCGGCGAGCCGATCGAGCGGGCGCGGCGCGCCTTTGCGAAGCCGCAGCTTGTTGCGTGGAACGCGATTCGTCCTTACTGGGGCAACCAGGAGATCGCGCGCAACCTGTACGGCGGCGCAGGGGAGACACCATGCATTGCCGCATAGAGAGGCTCAGCCGGTCCTGGAGGATCGGCGCAGTGAATTCGCGCGCGTGAATATTCAAGCTGAAATCACAAGTGTTGAGAAACTAGAAGTGCGGCTCCAATGCGGGCGAGCCAAGCTGCATAATGTGGATGCTACCCCCACGCTCCTCAAAGACATTCTTGCCGGTTTCTCTGGCTCTCCCCACACGAAAAACAGGATTCGTGACTTTGTGAGGGAAGCCCGTGCCAAATAATTGCCGCATTCAACATTAGCGACGCGCACCAGGATTGGCCCGCTTCGGCCACGAATCGGATTTTACTCCAGCAACGCACCCTGCGACGATTCCCCTGGGCGCAGTAGTTTCGGCACTGAATTAATGCAGAATCCGACATGCCTTTGAGAACGCTGGTTGGAATGGCCTCCGCGTAAGCCGCGTCGGAGACCTCCTATTTTCGCGTTCGTAAATTTGGCTTGCATGGCGTCACTTCTTGTAGTATACTTACAGCAAGGTGGAATTCGAGCCCAAGGGTCCCGAGGCTGCCCGGCTCCGCCAACGCAAGTTCGCGCTGCTCCGCCAGTTCACACTCCCCCAGGATCTGCTGCCGGGCTCCCTCTCCGTCAGCCATACCCGTTGTGGAAAGCCCACCTGCCACTGTGTCTCCGGCGAGGGGCATCCCGCCTGGTCGCTCACCTTCATGGCCGCGGGCAAGAAACGCGTCGAACGCATTCCCAAAGAGTGGGTGGATGATGTCCGCCGGCGCGTGGTCGCCGGCCGCGCCTTTCAGGACGCTCTGCGTGAGGTCCTCGCCGCCAATGCCGAGTTGCTGGTGCTGCGGCGCAAACAGCAGCCCCGTTGAAGGGGCCGCATGCCCGCCAAATTCAAAACTACGCTTGCCATTGTCTGCATCTGAAGTCCTACTTCCAACGGCCGGGCGATGGCCGCGTGCATCCGCACATTCCCGCCCAGGATCTGGTCTGGGCCGTGGTGATGGGACGCATCCTGCGCGTCACTAGCTTCTTGCGCCTGGAATGGCTGGCGCACTCGCCGGTGCGTGCGGAGCTGGGCCTGCAGGAAGAGTTTGGGGACGACGCCTTGGCCTATTGCACCGAACGCATGGACCCGGAGACAACGCGGCTGGCTCTGGCGGCCACGCTCCAACAAGCCAAGCGCAACAAGGCCTTCGAGAATAGCCGCTTCATCGGCCTGGCCCTGGATGGCACCGGTGCGGGACGCACCTACAAAGAGCCTTGCCCCTTGTGTGATCCCATCAAAGACGCGCAGGGCCGGGAGCACGGTTCGCTGCATCATTTTGTGATGATCAGCGTGGTGGGCGCGGGTTTGACGCTGCCGCTCGATGTAGAACCCTACGGGCCCGGCGACAGCGAGTATGCCGCCGGACAGCGCTTGCTGCGGCGCGCGGTAGACCACCTGGGGCCGCGCTTTGCCGACTATGTGGTGGGAGATGCCGCCTACGCCACCGCTCCTTTCTTGCACAGCGCCGCGGCGGTGGGGCTCCCGGTGGTGGCCCGCGTCAAAGAGAACCTCCCTTTACTGGCCGCCGCCGTACGCGCGCGCTTTGATGGCCAACCACCCCACGCCGTGTTCCAGGAGGGGGACGACCGCGTCGAGGTCCGGGACGCCGATGACTTCGAGCCTTGGGAAACCCTGGATTGGCCGATCGTGCGCGTGCTGCGCTACCGCCAGCACAAGCCCGATGGCCGCGTGATCCAAGCCGAATGGCTGACCGATTTCTCCATCGCCAAGCTGGGCAGCCTGAGTTTCTATCGCATGGCCAAGAGCCCCTGGGAGATCGAGAACCAGGGATTCAATGACGGCAAGAACCGCTATGGCATGGAACACATCTGCCACCACCAGCCCAACAGCATCCTGATCGTTTGGCTGTTGATCTTATTGGCCCTGGTCATCGAACGCCTCTACCGGCTGCGTTATCTGCACCGTGGAGATCATGAGATTCGCTCCGCCATGGATCTGTGCACCTATCTATGGTTGGGCTTGGGTTCCCGCGATTCGCCTGATACAAGCTGAATCCACGGCCGTGCGGACGGCTGGCAGCGCTCCGTTGCTCTTTGACAACCCGACCGTTTTCCGTGGAGTGACACCCCGCCGAGGACTGCCGTTGTCCTACGGTCAGCAGGAACGCTGCCTCCCCCTCAACTCAAATCCGCTCCACTGCGCCAACTCCTGCTTCGCGGAACTTCGCAAACTGCTGCCTTCCCCGGTGGACAGTTGTTCAGCCGAAGAGCCGCTGCTATAATTCAGCGATGAACCCACCACCGAATCTCCCCGCGGTCGAGGCTTTCATGGATGCCACAAAGAAGAAGAAGGGGCGGGAAAACATCGGCCTGATCGACCGCGCGCTGGCGAAATGGAAAAGTCTAGAGCCGCAGCCGGGCGCACTCTGGGGCAAGAAGAAAGCCATCGCCGAACTGGTAGGTGTCTGCCGGTACTGGCTCAATGAGCGGAGCGATAAGACCCTCAAGGGTGTTTACGCCATCCGTAAGCCCCAGGTCGAGCTGCTCGGGGCCGCCGCCTATAAATGGCTCCGTTACCTCACTTTCGAATCCAACAAGTATGACAAGAAGATTCTGGCCAACATCGGCAACGCGGCCGCTAATGCGCACTACCGGGGCACCGTCCCCCTCCAGCCCGGCTACACCCAGGAACGGGCGATGTGGGATCAGACCAAGGCCACTGGAAATCCAAGCGCTATCTCGATGAGCCAGATCCACTCCCCGATGGCCGGGGCTATGATCGAACAAAGCGCCGATCCCGCCATCCAAGCCATCTGGAACAAAGAGTTCTCCCAGATGACGGTCCAGGACGTGATCGCGCTGAATCAGGTGCTCGCCCAGAACGCGCAGTCGATGAACGTTTGGTACATGCCCAAAAGGGAACGCATGGATTACATGCTTGTGGTGCAGGATGGCCACTTCTATTCCGGTTTCAACGAGCGCTTTACGATGGCGCCTGGCCGCCAATACGTGTATGCGATTAACGCATACGGCAACGTCTTCATTGTTCAAAGCAATGTCCGAACTCCCCAGCAGGACTCGTCCGGATACACCGGCGAGACTTATCTCAACCACTCGACGCTCAATGCCGGCCGCGAAGTGGTCTGCGCCGGTGTTATGCGCTTGATCGACGGCGTGCCCTGCATCGATAACAACAGCGGCCACTACAAGCCAAACCGCACGCAGATGCACAACGCCATCTGCATGCTTGCCGAGGAAGGCCTCGACCTGTCGCACTGGTACGCCGGCGTGGTGAGACCCGACGAGCAAGTCGACATATTTTTTGCCTTGCAATTCCGCCTCAACGTGAACGTTGCACCGCCGCTTCGCACGGTCTAGCTTGGCTGATCCAACAGCCCTGTCCGTTCCCGATTAAGCGCCTCATTCGGAGCCGCGACCGTCAGGGAGCGGTCATCGGGGAGGCAACTGCGCCTCACGGCTGTCCCACAGCTCCGGATTCAGCAAATTCGGCGGACGCCGCCCCTCCATCCCAGCCACCGCATTCTCCGCCGCCATCATCGACATCTTGCGCCGCGTATCCACCGATGCGCTGGCGATGTGCGGCGCCAGCACCACGTTCTCCAACTTCAGCAGCAGCGGATCGACGCGTGGCTCGTTCTCGTACACGTCCAGGCCGGCCCCCGCAATCGCGTGCCGTTCCAGCGCCTCCGCCAGCGCCGGTTCGTCCACCACCGGCCCGCGCGAAGTGTTCACCAGGATGGCGGTCGGCTTCATCATGCGCAGTTCGCGCGCGCCGATCAGGTGGCGCGTCTCCGGCATCAGGGGCACGTGCAGGCTCACAAAATCCGCCGAACGCTGCCTCCCCCTCAATTCAAACCCGCTCCACTGCGCCAACTCCTGCTTCGCGGAACTTCCGAAACCGCTGGCGTCGGCCCTCTGTCCGCTTGACAACCTGCCGCGGCTTGTGTAATTATTCAGTTTGATGAATAAACATTCACAACGAGGCGCCGCCGTGGCCGCTTTCAGGATCAGTCGCCAGCAAACCACTCGAATCTCCGCTCCGGACCTGCGCCGCGACCTCGACCTGACCGACGACGAACTGGCCGGCCTGCTCGACCTGGCTCTGGACATGAAGCAGTCGCCGGGCGCCTACGCCGCGGCGCTGTCGGGCAAGTATCTGGGCCTGCTGTTTGAAAAGGCCTCGCTGCGCACGCGGCTGACCTTTGAGCTGGCCATCAAGCAGTTGGGCGGCGATGCGGTCTTCAGCGAAGGCGTCATCGGCGCGCGCGAGCCGATCAAGGATGTGGCCCGCAACCTGGATCGCTGGGTGCACGCCATCGCGGCGCGGACCTTCTCGCAGGGCGCCATCGACGAACTGGCGCACTGGTCCGGAGTGCCGGTGATCAACGCGCTGAGCGACCTCTACCATCCCTGCCAGGCACTGGCGGACGTTCTGACGCTGAAGGAACATTTCGGCGGTTTCGGCGGTCTGAAGCTGGCGTTCTGCGGCGACGGCAACAATGTGGCGCATTCGCTCATGCTGACGGCGGCGCGCCTGGGGATGGATTTCGCCATCGCCACGCCGCACGGCTACGAGCCGAATCCGGAGATCGTGGCGCAGGCCGATGGGCTCGCGGCGGTATCCGGTTCCACGCTGCTGCTGACCGCGGATCCGGCAGAAGCGGTGGATGGCGCGCACGCCGTCTACACGGATGTCTGGGCCAGCATGGGCCAGGAAAAGGAAGCCGCCCGGCGGCGCAAGGCCTTCGCGCCATACCAGGTGAACGATGGGCTGTTCGCGCTGGCGCGGCCGGAGGCGGTGTTCATGCATTGCCTGCCGGCCCACCGGGAAGAGGAAGTCACCGATTCCGTCATCGAGCACAGCCGCTCGGTGGTTTTCGACCAGGCCGAAAACCGCCTGCACGCGCAGAAAGCGCTGCTGATGATGCTGCTGGGATAATCAATGTTCTATGCACAAACCGAAGAAAGTCGCCCTGGCCTACTCGGGCGGCCTGGATACATCCGTCATCATCCCGTGGCTGAAAGAGAACTACGGCTGCGAAGTGGTCGCGGTCTGCGGCGACATTGGCCAGGGCGCCGATGAACTGACCGGCCTGGAAGCCAAAGCCCTGCGCACGGGGGCCTCGGAAGTATACATCGAGGACCTCCGCGAGGAGTTCGTCACCGGGTATTTGTGGAAGCTGGTGCGTTCGGGCGGCGTCTACGAACACAAGTACCTGTTGGGCACGTCGGTGGCCCGGCCGCTGCTGGCCAAGAAACAGGTGGAAGTGGCGCTGCGCACCGGTTGCGACGGCCTGGCGCACGGCTGCACCGGCAAGGGCAACGACCAGGTGCGTTTTGAGCTGACCTACAAGGCGCTGGCGCCGCAGCTTACGGTGGTCGCGCCGTGGCGGGAGTGGACCATCGTGTCGCGGGAAGATGCCATCGCCTATGCTCAGGCGCACCATGTGCCCATCGCCCAATCGACTACCAAGATCTATAGCCGCGACCGGAACATCTGGCACATCTCGCACGAAGGCGGCGCGCTGGAGGATCCGGCCAACGCGGCGCCGGACGATATGTGGATGCTGACGCGCAGCCCGCGGGAAGCGCCCGATCAGCCGGCGGAAGTGAACATCGGTTTCGAGGCGGGCGTGCCGGTTTCGGTGAACGGCGTGCCGATGAGCGGCGTGAAACTGGTGGAGACGCTCAACGGCATCGGCGGCGAGCACGGCATCGGGCGCATCGACCTGGTGGAAAACCGTTTCGTGGGCATGAAATCGCGCGGTTGCTATGAGACGCCCGGCGGCACGCTGATCTACGCCGCGCACCGGGAACTGGAAGCGCTCACCCTGGACCGGCAGACGCTCCATTACAAGCAGCGCCTGGCGCTCGATTACGCCGAGATGGTGTACAACGGGCTGTGGTTCACACCGCTGCGCGAGGCCCTGGATGCGTTCTTCGAGGCGGTGAGCGCGTCGGTGACCGGCGAAGTCACGTTGCGGCTATACAAGGGGAACATCGAGCCCGTGAGCCGCAAGTCGCCCTATTCGTTATACTCGCTGGATATCGCCAGTTTCACCATGGGCGCATCGTACGACCAGAAAGACGCGCTGGGCTTCATCAACCTGACGGGGCTGCCGATCAAGGTGCGGGCGGCCCTGGCCGCCGCGAAAAGCGCATGAAGCTGTGGGGCGGCAGGTTCGAAACGGGCCCCTCGGAAATCTTCGAACGCTTTTCCGGATCGCTGGAGTTCGACCGGCGCCTGATCGGCGCGGACATTCTGGGCTCGCAGGCCTTCGCGCGCGCGCTGGAGCAGGCTGGAATCCTGAGCGCCGAGGAGCGGGCGCGCATTGTGGATGCGCTCGACCGGATCCGCGAAGAAGCCGCCGGGCCGGAGTTCTTCGAGGGCGCCGCCGACGAAGACGTCCACACGCTGGTGATTCGCAAGCTGAAGGAACATGCCGGCGCGGTGGCGGACAAGATCCACACGGGGCGCAGCCGCAATGAGCAGGTATCCCTGGATCTGCGGCTGTGGCTGCGCGGCGAATGCGACCGCCAGCACGGGTTGCTGGGCGGCGTGATGCGGGCGCTGCTGGACCTGGCGGGGCGCTATCCGGATGCGGTGATCCCCGGCTACACCCACACGCGGCGCGCGCAGGCCGTGCTCTGGCCGCACTACCTGCTGGCGTATTTCGAGATGTTCGCGCGCGACGCGGAGCGCTTCGCGGAGGCCCGCCGGCGCGCCGACGCCATGCCGCTCGGTTCCGGCGCGCTGGCCGGCAGCGGCTTTCCGTTCGACCGCCAGGCCATGGCGCGGGACCTGGGCTTCGCGGCGCTCACCGCCAACAGCATGGATGTTTCGGCCGACCGCGATTTCGCGCTCGACTTCCTCTACGCAGCCACCGTCACCATGCTGCACCTGAGCCGCCTGGCCGAGGACTGGATTCTGTACTCCACCGAGGAATTCGGCTGGCTGGAACTGGCCGACGAGGTGACCAGCGGTTCCAGCCTGATGCCGCAGAAGAAGAATCCGGACGCGCTGGAACTGATCCGCGGCAAGTGCGGGCGCGTGCTGGGTTGCCTGAACTCCCTGATGGTCACCATGAAGGGGCTGCCCCTGACCTACAACCGGGACATGCAGGAAGACAAGGAGCCGCTGTTCGAGGCGGCCGTGCAGGTGGGCGGATCGCTGGAAATGGCGGGGGCGGTGATCGCATCGGCGCGGCTGAATGCGGAGCGGCCGCTGGCTGCCGCGCAGGAAAGCTGGGTGGTGGCCACGGACCTGGCGGAAGCGCTGGCGCGCGCCGGAACGCCGTTTCACCAGGCGCATCAACTGGTGGGCAAGCTGGTGCTGGAGAGCGTGCGCACCGGGAAGAAACCGGCGGATTGGACGGCGGACGATCTGCGGAGGTTCGCGCCCGAGTTCACCGCGGACATGGCGCGCCTGCTGGACCCGCGCGAGGGACTGCGGACGCGGGAGGTCGCAGGAGGCACCGGTCCGGGGGCCGTGGCGCGGGCGCTGGAGCAGGCACGGGCCAGGCTCGCGGAGTTGCTATAACCGCGCTTCACTCGGGTCCAAGGGCAAAAGCGATCACGTTTCCACCCGCCGCCACCGCCACGTATTGCCTGCCTTCAGCCAGGTACGTCATAGGCGAGGCCTGCCACGCCGTATTGAGGTGCAGGCGCCAGAGAGGGCGCCGGTGGCTGAGTCCACCGCCGCGAAGGCGCCCGCGCCGTCGCAATAGAACAGCAGCCCGGTGACGGTCGCCAGCACGCCGCCCCAGCTTTCCCCCTCGCCGGCCTGCGGAATCTCCCAGACGATCCTGCCGGTCTCCAGATCGAGCGCGCGCAGGTACTGGCGCGGCGTTTCGCCGGGGACTTCGCGCGCGCCGCCGCCGTAGTATGACTCGCCGGCCTTCCACACGGCCGCCGATTTCGCGAAGATGCCGCACTTTTCCAGGGCCATCAGGTAGAACAGGCGCCGGTCCGGATCGAAGGCCGTGGACATCCAGTTGGTGGCGCCGTCCATGGAAGGACAGGCGCGCGTGCCGCCTGCGGTCGGTTCGCTGCCCGGCAGCAGCACCGGCCGCCCGTCCTTGCCGATGCCGTTCGCCCAGGTGAGCGCGTGCACGAAAGGGGTCGCGCGCAGGAACCGGCCGCTGGCGCGGTCGAGGATGTAGAAGAAACCGTTGCGATTGCCTTGCAGCAGTAACTGCCGGGGACGGCCGCCGTACGGCGTGTTCACCACCATGGGTGTTTCGGTGGCGTCCCAATCGTGCAGATCGTGCGGCGTGAACTGGTAGTGCCACTTCAGCGCGCCGGTGCGCGGATCGAGCGCCACCACGGAATCGGAGTAGAGATTGTCGCCCTGGCGCTCGCCGCCGTTGAAGTCGGGGCAGGGGTTGCCGGTCGGCCAGAACAGCGTGGCGGTCTCGACATCGTAGGTCCCGGTAAGCCAGGTGGAGGCACAGCCATGTTGCATGGCGCGGCCCACCCAGGTCGCGGCGGCCGGCTCGCCGGGGGCGGGAACCGTCCAGAAGCGCCAGGCGCGCTTTCCCGTGACGGCGCTATAGGCGGCCACGAATCCGCGGATGCCTTCGTCGCCGCCCGAGGTGCCGGAGACGACCAGGTCCCCGGCCACCAGCGGCGCGGAAGTGGCACCGTAGTTTTCGGCCGAATCTGCCATGGGGGTGTCCCACAGAAGCGCGCCGGTCAGGCGATGGAGCGCGATCAGGTGGGCGTTGTCGGTGACCATGAACACGCGATCTCCCAGCACCGCCACGCCGCGGTTGATGCCGCCCGCCGCATCGCCCGAAAGACCCTTGCCGCGCGGGCGTTCATAATGCCAGATTGCGCGGCCCGTGGCGGGGTCGAGCGCCCAGGCCGCACTCACGCTGGTCACGTACATCACGCCGCCGGCAACCACGGGAGTCACCTCCAGGCGGCGCGCGTTGGGAATGGGGAAGATCCAGCGCGGCGCGAGGCGGGCGATGTTGCGCGGGGTGATCTGGCCGAGCGTGCTGTAGCGGTTGCCGCCCAGTTGGCCGTGATACGTGGGCCAGTCGCCAGGCTGCGGGTGGGCGATGCCCTCCCAGGCGATGGCGTCCGGGCGCTCAGCATCGGGAAGGCCGGGCGGGGCGACAGGCGGATGCGCGAGGTAAGCGATCAGGTCGCGCGTGTCCGTCTCGCTTGCCTTCAGGGCGGGCATGTAGGACGCCGATTGGCGCTCGATGGCGGCGACTTCATCGCGGCGCAGCAGATACAGGCGGCCGTCGAAGCCCTGCACCTGCAGGTCGTAGAGGCTCTCGTTGCGCAGCAGGCCGCGGACTGCCGTGCCCGGCTTCAAGCGCACGGTGACCACCTGATAGCCGCGTGTGCGCCGCGCGCCGGGGTGGAACAGCGCCTGCTCCATCTCGCCCAACGTCAGTTTCTCTCCGGCGCCGGTCAAGTCCGGGCCGGTCACGCCGCCGCGGCCGTTCATCATGTGACACTGCGCGCAGCCGCCGTTGCCGAAGAAGAACGCCTGTCCCGCGTCCGGATCCCCAGGCGGCATGCTCTCGCGCGCGGGGAGGGCCAGCGACCGCACGAACCGGACGATTTGTGAAAGCTCGGGCTCGGCCAGCCGGAAGCCCGGCATGCCGGCGTCCGGGATGCCGTCGCGGATCAACCCGCGCACGCTCTGGTCCGACCGCAACCGGGCGCGGTCGCCGCTACCGATGGCGGGCGCACGCTCGCCTCCCGCGCCATCGGCGCCGTGGCACCCGCCGCAGCGCGCTTCGAAACGGGACCGGCCGGCCGCCGCGGCATCTTCGCCGGTGAAAAGCAACGTGCCGAAGTTTTCGGGCACATGATTCGGGTCGCGGTTGACCACACAGGTCGGCTGCCAGCAGAGGAAGTGCCTCGCGGAATCCGCTCCCTTGCCCGCGATGCGATACAGATTGGCGCGCCACTTCGTGCCTGGCTTTACGGGGGAAGCGCTCACCGCGCGGAGCGGGATGCGCGCGGCCGCGTACCAGGTGTTCGGGCCGATGCGCGCGGCAGTGGTCCAACCCGAGCGCCAGGACTGGTCATAGCTGTGGTGGTCGAGATCGATGGCCAGGTCGATCCAATCGCCCGTGGGAGCGATCTCGAACTCGCGATAGTGCCGGATATTGCGCCAGTCATCGCCCAGGAACATCTCCACCACATCGCGTTCCCACAGCTTGTCGCGCGGACCGCCCCCCAGCGCGGGCAGGAAGACGTTCCATTCCGTGTACGGGCAACTGAACAACAGGTAAAGGTGCGTATCGGTCCAGAAGCCGCGCACTTCGGTGGCCGGGGCGTAGCCGGTCCGCCTGCTGCAATCCCTGGAGATGGAAGTGGCGGAGGCGTTGCGCCAGGCCGGCGAGGCGGGGTCGGCGTTGAGCGGCGGATCGCCCGGCACGTGCGGCACGCTGAAGGTTGCGGTGGGCCGCGTGACCTCGCAAGGTTCCTGCGCGCGCGCCGTGGCGGCCAGCAGCAGAACCACAGCCGCCGCCCGCATCACGCTACGGCGGGATGCACCCACGGTGCGCGATAGGGCCGCGCCAGCAGGCGGTTGGCCTCGCTGTCGCCGGCGATGCGCTGCGTCCGCGGGTCCCAGACGAGGGTGCGTCCGAGCTTCATGGACATGTTAGCCAGGATGCAACTCGCGGTTGAAATGTATCCCTCTTCAATGTCGGCCACGGGTTTGGAGCGCGCATCGACGGCCGCGAGCCAATCCTTCATGTGATAGCGGATGGCGGGCGCCACATGCCGTTCCAGGTCTTTTTCGGTCTTGTCCACGGGATACTGTTCGAGCTCGTAAGTGACATCGCGATGGACTGCGCCCTGGCCGCCCTCCGGCACGAAGTCATAACTGTACACGCTCACTTTCAGCGTGCCTTTGTCGCCAAAAAAGGTCGCGCTCCAGGCATAGTTGGGATCGGGGTCGGGCGCCGCGCCCCAGGTGCGGTGCTGCCACACGACCTTCAGGTCGTCGTAGTCGAAGGTGGCGGTCTGCGTGTCGGAGATGTTCGCCTTGGCCCGCTTATCGACCAGGATGCCGCCCTCCGAGGACACCCGCCGGGGCCAGCCGAGGCCGAGCATCCAGCGCACCATGTCGAACATGTGGACGCACATGTCGCCGACAATGCCATTGCCGTATTCCATGAAGGCGCGCCAGCCGCGCGGATGCACCAGCCGGTTGTAGGGACGCATGGGCGCCGGCCCCGTCCACATCTCGTAATCGAGGTAGGGCGGAGGATCGGTGTCCGGCGGGTTGTCGGGCGAGCGCATGTGATAGTAGCAGCACATTTCGACCAGGCCGATGGCGCCGAGCTTGCCCTCCCTGATGAACCGGTCGCGGGCCTCGATGATGTGCGGCGTGCTGCGGCGCTGCAGCCCCACCTGCACCACGCGCCGGCGCCGGCGCGCGGCGGAGAGCATGGCCTGGCCTTCGATGATATCGGCGCTGATGGGCTTCTGCACGTAGACATCGGCGCCCGCTTCGACGGCCGCGATCATGGCCAGCGCATGCCAGTGATCCGGTGTGGCCACCAGCACGATGTCGAGATCTTTCTCCTTGAGCATCTCGCGGTAGTCGCTGTAGGTGCGCGGCCTCTTTCCGGATGCCTGGCGCGCCGCGGTCATGTCGGCGGCCTGCGCGAGCATGTGCCGGTCCACGTCGCAGAGCGACACGACTTCGACCGGCGCCACCTGGATCAGGCGGAACAGGTCGGCCTTGCCGTACCAGCCGGGACCGATGATCCCGACGCGCCGGGGTTTATCGCCGGCATAGGCGGCGGACAGGGCCAGACCCGCGGCGCCGGTGTAGAGGAATTTGCGGCGATTCATAAGGAGAGTATACGATGACGCCGCGAGGAACGCGGCGCGCGCGGCGAGTTGGTGCGGTTGAGCCCGGCCGGACCCAGCGGGAATCCGCTAGTTCCGGCGCGCGCCGCTTCTGCGCGCTTCGGCCTTGCGCGCATCGGCCATGGCACGCGAGATCACCAGCGCGCGCAGATCGTCGTTGGTCAGTTCGTGACTTTCCCCAGCGGTCTCCAGCAGATCGGTAGCCAGTTTATGAGCGCACAAACTGGGCCCTTCCTGAATGCCGATGCGATTTGCCAGAAACAGGCTCAGGTCCGCTGTTACCACGAAGTACAGCGTGGGCTCGCCATTGCCGATGCCCTTAAACTTATAGGTGCGTGTGTTCTGCTTCTGGTCGAACCCGAGGTAGCGAATTTCCACATCCAGCCTCCCTTCAGCAGCAAGGGCCGGGGACCGCGGAGGCCCCGGCGTGGTCGAGCGGCCTACCAGCGGGACTCGCGCTTCTGACGGCCGCCGGCGAATCCGCCGCGTCCGCCGGACTCGCGTCCGCCTTGCGGTTTGGGCCGCGCTTCATTAATGTTCAGCGCGCGGCCGTCCAGATTCTGGCCGTTAAGGGCGGTGATGGCACGATCGGCCTCCGCCGAGTCGTTCATTTCCACGAAAGCGAAGCCGCGCGACCGGCCGGTCTCGCGATCCGTCACCAGGCTGACCCGGTCCACCGCGCCGTATGGCTCAAAAAGCGAACGGATGGAAGCCTCGGTTGCCGAAAAATCCAAATTGCCTACGAAAATGTTCTTCATGTTCTTTTTCCTTTGTCTTTTAATTGTGCGGGCTAAACGAGGCAGACTTGAAATTCGGCCAGGCTATTGCGGGACATCAAAAGGCGCCTCTTTCCAAAAGGCTCTTTCACTATAGCACACTGGGACAGGCCCGGCCGATTCGCTTGCGCAGGATATAATCGGTTCGGAGCGCGATCCGCCTTCGTTGAAGAGACACCGTACCGCCGTTGATCTGGCGCTGGCCCTGGCGTGGCTGGCGCTGCTCGTGTCGCATCCGCACCCGGCGCAACTGGCCTATGTCGGCCCCGGCGCGGGATTCGCGTTTCTGAACTCGTTCCTTACGCTGGCCGCGGGCTTCCTTCTCGGCGTGTTATCGCTCTTGGCGTGGCCGTTTCGCATGGCCTGGCGCGTGGTCCGCGGGCGCCGCGGTTACCGCCGCGCGCGCGTGAAGAGGATCGTGTTCCTGGGTCTGGACGGACTCGATCCGCGGCTCAGCGAACGGCTCATGGCCGAAGGCAAACTGCCCAACCTGGCGCGATTGCGCGCGGAGGGCGCCTACGCGCGCTTGCGCACCACGTTTCCGGCGCTCTCGCCAGTGGCCTGGTCGACGTTTGCCACCGGCGTCAGCCCGGCCAGGCACAACATCTTCGATTTTCTAGACCGAGGTCTGAAATCCTACTTGCCGCGGCTCTCCTCGGCCCGCATAGGGACGCCGCGGCGGGTGCTGCGCCTGGGCCGCCTGCGCATCCCGCTGGCGCGTCCGCAAATCGATCTGCTGCGCAAAAGCCAGCCTTTCTGGAAGCTCCTGGGCGCGCAAGGCATCGCCTGCAACATCCTGCGCGTGCCGGTCACCTTCCCGCCCGAGAAGTTCGGCGGGCGGCTGCTTTCGGCCATGTGCACCCCGGACCTGAAGGGCACCCAAGGGAGCTTCTCGCAGTTCACCACGCGGATCGAAAAGGCCACCTACGAAAACGGCAGCCGCTACCCGTTGCGGCGCGTGGCGGATGGGTTCGCGGGCGAGATCGAAGGTCCCCAGGACAGCTTCCTGGAGACTGCGCCGGTGCTGCGCATTCCGTTCCGCGTGGTGCGCCGCAACGGCGGATTCGAATTGTGCGTGCAAGGGCGCCAATGCCGGCTCGAACCGGGCATGTACACGGACTGGCGGCGGTTGACGTTCCGCACCGCGGTGGGGGCCAAGGCCGCGGGCATGGTCCGCTTCCTCGCGACGGAGACCGGGCCGGAATTCAGCCTCTACATGACCCCCATCAACATCGATCCGGAGCGGCCCGCGCTGCCCATCAGCCACCCGCCGTATTACGCGGCGTACCTGGCGAACCTGCTGGGTCCGTACGCCACCCTGGGCATGGCGGAAGACACCTGGGCGCTGAACGAAGGGGCCATCGACGAAGCGGCTTTCCTGCGGCAGGCGTGGGACATTTTCGCGGAGCGTGAAGCCATGTTCGTCAACGCGCTGGAAAATACGCCGCGCGGCGTGGTGGCCTGCGTCTTCGATACCAGCGACCGCATCCAGCACATGTTCTATCGCCGCGCGGGCACGGCCCATCCGCACGCCGGTGCGATCGAGGAGATGTACGCGCGGATGGACGCGCTCGCGGGCACGGCCATGGCTGCCGCGGGCAGCGGCACGGCCCTGTTCGTGATTTCCGACCACGGCTTTTGCGCCTTCCGGCGGAGCGTGAACATCAACGCGTGGCTGCGCGACCACGGCTACCTGCACCTGACCAACGGCAGGCGCGAGAGCGGACCGTACTTCGAAGGCGTGGATTGGAGCCGCACCCGCGCTTACGCTCTGGGGCTGGGCGGGTTCTACCTGAATATGAAGGGCCGGGAAGCGCAAGGCATCGTGGATAGGCGCGACGCGGCCGCATTGAAGGCGGAGATCATCGCCCGGTTGTGCGCCTTGCGCGATGCGGACGGCAGCGCGCCCATACGCAACGTCTACGCTACGGACGCGCTCTATCGCGGGCCGTATCTGGATGCCGCGCCGGACTTCATCGTGGGATACGACGAGGGCTACCGTTGCTCCTGGGAGGCCGCGGTGGGAAAAGTTTCCGCGGACGTCCTCGCGGACAACCCGAAGGCCTGGAGCGGCGATCATTGCGTGGATCCCGTGCTGGTGCCGGGGGTGCTGTTTTCGAATCGCAAACTGAGCGCTACGGACCCCGGAATCGAAGACCTGGCGCCCACCGCGCTCCGCCTGTTCGGGACGCCCGTGCCGTCCTGGATGGAAGGGAAGCCGCTGGCATGAAGGTGTCCGGCGCAGCCCTCATCGCCTGCCTGGCGCTGGCCGGTTGCGGCCGCCCTGTTCCCGGCAAGAAGATCATCGTGCTGGGCATCGACGGCATGGACCCCGGTTTTCTGGAGCGCCATTGGGATGCGCTGACCAACCTGGACCACCTGCGCCGCACGGGCGATTTCCAGCGCCTGGCGACCACCGTGCCGCCACAGAGCCCAGTGGCGTGGTCTACGTTCATCACCGGCCTCGATCCCGGCAGCCACGGCGTGTTCGACTTCATCCACCGCGATCCCCAGACCATGACGCCGCTCTCGTCCATGGCCGATATCGAGCCGCCGCGCCACAACCTTTCGATCGGCCCGTACCTGCTGCCGCTCTCCTCGGGACACGTGCGCCGATTCCTGCGCGGCAAAGCCTTCTGGCAGCTTTTGGACGAAGCCGGCGTGCCGGTGACGCTGCTGCGCATGCCGAACAATTTTCCGCCTCTGAAGACGCGCAGCCGCACGCTCTCCGGCATGGGCACGCCCGATCTGCGGGGAACCTTCGGCACGTTCAGTTACTTCACGGACGATCCCGGGGAGACCGCGCGGGCCGTGCCGGGCGGCGGCATCGTGCCGGTCACGGTGGAGCGCGGCCGCGCCGCGCTGGTGATCGAAGGCCCCGCCAATTCGCTGCGCCAGGACCACGCGGTGGCCCGCGTCACCATGGCAGTGACACGCGATCCGGCCAACCCGGCGGCGCTATTCGAGGTGCAAGACCGGCGTTTCATTCTGCGGCAGGGCGAGTGGTCCGGCTGGATACGGGTGCGATTTCCCATCCTCGCGGGGCTGAAATCGGCGGCCGGGATGTTCCGCGTCTATGCGAAGGAGCTGCGGCCGGCGCTGCGCATTTACGTCTCGCCGGTCAACATCGATCCGTTTGCGCCGGAGCTGCCCATCTCCACTCCCGCATCGTACAGCCGCGAGCTGGCCGAGGACATCGGGCCGTTTTACACCCTGGGCATCGCCGAAGATACCGAAGCCCTGCGCGCGGGCGTGCTGACGCGCGCGGAATATCATGCGCAGATCCGGCTGGTGGCCGCCGAGCAGTTTCGCATGCTGGAAGACGCCCTCGCGCATTTCGAGGGCGGCGTGCTCTTTCTGCATTATCTCGGCGTGGACCAGGACTCGCATGTCTCGTGGGGCACGCACGACGACGAACTGCTGGAAACCTATCGCAGCGTGGACGCCGAAATCGGCCGGGTGATGCGCCGCGCGCCGGAGGCCACGGTTCTGGTGATTTCAGACCATGGTTTCGCGCGGTTTGAGCGCGCCGTGAACCTGAACACCTGGCTCTATCGCGAGGGCTACCTGGAGCTCGACAGCCCGGCGAATCTCGGGCAAGGCGAGATGTTCGCCCACGTGGATTGGCGGCGCACGCGGGCTTACGCGCTCGGATTGAACGCGATTTATCTGAACCTGGCGGGCCGCGAGCGGTGGGGAATCGTCCCGGCGGCGGAACGCGGCCGGCTGAGCGAGGAGATCGCCGGCCGTTTGGAGAGCCTGCGCGATCCGCTCAACGGCAACCCGGTGGTGGCCAAGGTGTATTGCGGGCGCCAGATCTACCACGGAGCGGCGGTGGATGCGGCGCCCGACCTCATCGCCGGCTGGGCCAACGGTTATCGCACGTCGTGGCAGAGCGCCCTGGGGGCGGTCTCACCCGCGGTCCTGGCTGACAATCAGGACGAGTGGCGCGGCGACCATTGCATCGCGGCCGCACTGGTGCCGGGAGCTTTCCTGAGCAGTCGCAAGGCCCGCATCGGCGGCCTGTGGCTCGGCGATGTGACGGTGACTCTGCTGCACGAGTTCGGCGTGCGCCCGGCGGCGGGAATGCACGGCCGCGCGATATTCTAAAGGAGTCAGGCGGATGCGGCGTGGCAAGCATCAAGTTAAAACAGGATCTTTGGGCCAGGCTGGCGAAGGCCGCCGCGGCGGCCGGCTACAGCACGCCTGAAGAATTCGTCGAGCATGTGCTGGAGCGCGCCGTGGCCCACCTCGAAGAAGAGCAGGGCGAAGAGGACGTGATCCGCAGATTGAAGGGGCTTGGCTATATCGATTGAATACGGCCTGAGTCTGAGCGCGGTGGCCGTCCTCACCGCCGCCGCGTGGTTGTGGGTCTTCCGGCGTTTCTCCCGCCGGGAACGGATCGCGCTGGCGAAGCGCCAGGTGCGGGCGCGCCTTTATGCCATGCGCCTTTATGGCGGCGAGCCGGCGCTGATCGTCCGCGCGCAAAAGGAGCTGCTGCTGTGGAACCTGCGCTACCTGGCGCTGATGCTGCGCCCCACCGCGGCCGTCATCATACCGGCCGTGATTCTGTACGCGCAGCTGGACCACCTGTACGGACGCCGGCCGCTGGCGCCCGGCGAATCGGCCATCGTCACGGCCGGGTTTGGAGCGGACGCCGGCCTGCTCACGGTCGAACCCACCCTCGAAGGCCACGGCATCGTGGTGGAGACGCCCGCGGTGCGGCTGCCCGGGCGGCGGCAAGCCTGCTGGCGCGTGCGCGCTCCCGGCGCCGCGTCCGGTAGCGTGACGCTGCGCCTGCCGGGCGTCGCGGCGGTAAAGACGGTGGACTGTGGTTCGGGATTGAGGTATCTCAGTGCGCGACGAACGGTTTCGGCGCGGGGCAAGGTGCGCTGGATCGAAGTGTCGTATCCGGCCGCCAAGCCGAGCCTTTTCGGATACCGTATGGAATGGCCCGTGTGGTTTGTGGTGGTCGGCTTGGCGGCCATGCTGGTGCTGGTGCGGGCCTTCCCCGGCCTGGGCCTGTAACATTCGGGACGCCACGCAGCATCTTATACTGAAGAAGCGTATATGAACCAGGATCGACCCGCAGCACTCGACCCCTCTGCGCCTCCAGACCGATTATCGCCGCATGCACCCGCGCCGCTCAAGGATGCCGGCGGGCAGGCGCCGCAACGTTCCGGGCGGGGCTGGGTCTGGTTCGTCATACTGGTGCTGGCGGCAGCCGGTGCGTACTACTTCTGGTCCAGGAAGAATCCTTCGCCGGCAGGCGGCGACGCGCAGGGGGCGGCAGGCGGCCAGAAGAAGGGCTTCGGCGCCATCCCGGTAGTCGCCGCGAAGGCCCGCCGGGGCAACATCCCCGTGTATTTCACCGGACTCGGCGCGGTCACCCCGATCTATACGGTGGATGTGAAGAGCCGCGTGGACGGCGAGTTGATGCAGATCTACTTCAAGGAAGGCGACCTGGTGCACAAGGGCGACCCCCTGTTGGAGATCGACCCACGGCCCTTCCAGGTGCAGTTGACCCAGGCGGAGGGACAACTGGTGCGGGACCAGGCGTTGCTCGAAAACGCGCGCATCGACCTGACGCGCTACAAGACACTGCTGGCGCAGAACGCGGTTCCCGAGCAACAGGTAGTGACACAAGATGCCCTGGTCAAGCAGGATGAAGGCATCGTGAAGAGCGACCAGGGCGCTATCGACAGCGCCAAGCTGAACCTGGTATACAGCCACATCCTTGCGCCCATCACCGGGCGCATGGGGCTGCGGCTGGTGGATCCGGGCAACATCGTGCACGCCGCCGATACGAACCCGTTGATGGTGATCACGCAGATCGATCCGATCAGCGTGATCTTCACCCTGGCCGAGGACCAGCTCCCCGTGGTGGCGCAGAAATTCCGGAGCGGCCAGCGCCTCGCCGTGGACGCCTATGATCGCGGCAAGAATATCAAGCTGGCGTCCGGCGTGCTGACCACCCTGGATAATCAGATCGATCAGACCACCGGTACGCTGAAACTGCGGGCGACCTTCGACAACAAGGACGAAAAGCTGTTCCCCAACCAGTTTGTGAATGTGCGGCTGCTGGTGCAACTGAAGCAGAACGTCACCCTGATCCCGACCGCGACCATTCAGCGCAACTCCCAGACAACCTACGTTTTCCTGGTGAAACCGGACTCCCACGTGACGGTGCGGCCCATCGCCGTGGGCACTACCGAAGGCGAGGACGCGGAGGTGACATCCGGGTTGGCGCCGGGCGACATGCTGGTGATGACCGGAGTCGACAAGCTCCAGGAAGGCGCGCAGGTGGTGGCGCACCTGACCGGCGACACGGCCCCCGCGCCATGGAACGCCGCTCCCCCACCCGGCAAGTCCAGCCCCGGTGGACCGGCCCGCTCCCGAGGAACCGCCAAGGCAAGGTAGATGAGCCCGTCCCGCACATTTATTCTGCGGCCCATCGCCACGTCTTTGCTCATGGTGGCGATCATGCTCACCGGCATGGTCGCATACCGGCAGTTGCCCATCTCGGCGCTGCCGGAAGTGGATTATCCGACCATCCAGATCATCACGTTTTATCCGGGCGCCAACCCCGATGTGATGGCCTCGTCGGTGACCGCGCCGCTGGAGCGCCAGTTCGGCCAGGTCCCCGGATTGCAGCAGATGACCTCCACCAGTTCGGACGGCCTCTCGGTCATCACCCTGCAATTCACGCTCAGCCTGAACATCGATGTCGCCGAGCAGGAGGTGCAGCAGTCCATCAACGCGTCCGGAACGTACCTGCCACCCGATCTGCCGACCCCGCCCCTGTATAGCAAGAGCAACCCGGCCGACGCGCCCATCCTGACCCTGGCGCTGATCTCCGACGCTTTGCCGCTGCCGCAGGTAGAAGACCTGGCCGACACGCGCCTGGCGCCCAAGATCTCGCAATTGCCGGGCGTCGGACTGGTGAGCATCAGCGGCGGCCAGAAGCCGGCGGTGCGGATTCGGGCCAATCCCACGGCGCTGGCATCCTACGGCTTGAACCTGGAGGATATCCGCAGTGTGCTGGTGGCCGCCAACGTCAACCAGGCCAAGGGCAACTTCGACGGTCCCCACCAGGCCTACCAGATCGGGGCCAACGACCAGTTGCTCTCCAGCAGCGACTACATGCCGCTGATCGTGGCCTACCGCAATGGAGCCCCGGTCAAACTAACGGACGTGGCGAGCGTCAGCGACGACACCGAGAACGTGCACCAGGCCGCCTGGATGAACGGCGTTCCGGCCGTGATCGTGAACATCCAGCGGCAGCCCGGCGCCAACATTATTTCGGTGGTCGATCGCATCAAGCTGCTGCTGCCGCAGTTGACCCTGACGCTGCCCAGATCGGTGGACGTCAAGATCCTCACCGATCGGACCACCACCATCCGCGCGTCGGTGGCGGACGTGCAGTTCGAGTTGGGTTTGACCGTGGTGCTGGTGGTGCTGGTCATGTTCCTGTTCCTGCGCAACGTGGCCGCCACCGTGATCCCCAGCGTGGCCGTGCCTCTTTCGCTGGTGGGCACCCTCGGCGTGATGTACCTGCTGGGCTACAGCCTGAATAACCTGACCTTGATGGCCTTGGTGATCGCCACCGGCTTCGTGGTGGACGACGCCATCGTCATGATCGAGAACATCGCGCGTTATATCGAGGAGGGCGAAGCCCCCATGCGGGCGGCGCTGCGCGGCTCGGAACAGATCGGGTTCACCATCATCTCCCTGACCATCTCGCTGATCGCCGTGCTCATCCCCCTGCTGTTCATGGGCGATATCGTGGGCCGCCTGTTCCGCGAATTCGCGGTCACGCTGAGCGTGACCATCCTGGTTTCGGCGGTGGTCTCGCTGACCCTGACGCCGATGATGGCTTCCAAGCTGCTGCGGCACACCCCCGAAGCCAAGCAGAGGCGATTCTACCGGGTTTCGGAAGACGCCTTCAACGCCATCATCGCCTTCTACGGCAAGACGCTGCGGTTCGTGCTGCGCTTCCAGACGGTCACGCTGCTGGTGGCGGCCGCGACCCTGGTGTTTACCATCATTCTTTTTATCCGCATTCCCAAGGGCTTCTTCCCCATCCAGGACACGGGCGTGATCCAGGGAGTTTCGGAAGCCGCCCAGACCGTGTCTTTCCCGGAGATGTCGACCGAGCAGCAGGCGCTGGCGAAGATTATTTTGAAGGACCCCGCCGTGGAAAGCCTCTCCTCGTTCATCGGCATCGATGGCACCAACAATACCCTGAACAGCGGACGCATTCTGATCAACCTGAAGCCGCTCGACCAACGCAAGATCGGCGCCAGCGACGTGATTCGCCGCTTGCAGCCTGAGTTGGCGGCGGTGGCGGGCATCACCCTGTTCATGCAGCCGGTGCAGGACCTTTCGGTCGAGGACCGGGTCAGCCGCACGCAATTCCAATACACGCTGGAAGACGCCAGCGCCGATGAGCTGAACACCTTCGCGCCCAAGATGCTGGAAAAGCTGAAAGAGTTGCCCGAACTGCGCGACGTGGCCAGCGATCAGCAGGTGGGCGGCTTGCGGGCAACGCTGGTGTTCGATCGCGAGACGGCGTACCGGCTGGGCATCACGCCCGGCGAGATCGACCAGACCCTCTACGACGCCTACGGCCAGCGGCAGGTCTCCACCATCTTCACGCAGTTGAACCAGTACCACGTGGTGCTGGAAGTGGCTCCCGGATTCGAGAGGGACCCGCTGAACCTGCGCGACCTGTACATCCGGACCGGGATGGGTTCGGCGGCCGCCAGCCCGGGCGTGGTCTCGGGCGGCTCCTCGGCCATGCAGACGTTCGGTCCGCAGAGCGGGGCGGGGGCTTCCATCGCCAGCGCCTCCACGGCCGCTTCGGCGTTCAACCCCACCATCGCCTCCAGCACCGTGTTCGGAGGCGGGACCGCGTCTTCCTCGGCGTTTCCGAATGGCGGACAGGTGCCGCTCAGCGCGTTTACCCGCGTGGAGATGTCCAGCGCTCCCATCACCGTAAACCACCAGGGCCAATTCCCGGTGATCACGCTCTCCTTCAACCTGGCGCCGGACGCGGCGCTGGGCGAAGCCGTCAACGCCGTGAACAAGGTGAAAGACGAGATCGGCATGCCGCCCAGTGTGCAGGCGGCCTTTCAAGGCACGGCGGAAGCCTTTCAGACCTCCCTGGCCAATGAGCCGATTTTGATTCTGGCCGCGCTGGTAACCGTGTACATCGTGCTCGGCGTGTTGTACGAAAGCTACATCCATCCGATCACCATTCTCTCCACGCTGCCCTCGGCCGGCGTGGGCGCGCTGCTTTCCCTGTCGCTGTTCCATCAGGATTTCAGCGTGATTTCGCTCATCGGCATCATCCTGCTCATCGGCATCGTCAAGAAGAACGGGATCATGATGATCGATTTCGCGCTGGACGCCGAGCGCAAGGAAGGCATGCAGCCGCTGGATGCGATTTACCAGGCGTGCCTGCTGCGCTTCCGCCCCATCATGATGACCACCATGGCGGCGCTCCTGGGCGCGGTGCCGCTGGCCTTTGGCGCCGGCGTGGGATCGGAATTGCGACGGCCGCTGGGTATCACCATGATCGGCGGATTGATCTTCAGCCAGGCACTGACGCTGTACACGACGCCCGTGATTTACCTGTGGTTCGACCGGCTGGCGCGGCGTTTCTCGGGCCGGGCTCAGCCCGCCGCCGATGCCGGCGCGGAGCCCCTGGGGGCCCAGTGACATGAGCGTCTCCGAGGTCTTCATCCGCAGGCCGGTGGCGACCACGCTGCTCACCGTGGCCGTGGCGCTGGCGGGCGCGGTAGCCTTCCGCGTGCTGCCGGTTTCGCCCCTGCCGCAAGTGGACTTTCCAACCATTTCGGTGAATGCGGGCCTGCCCGGCGCCAGCCCCGAGACCATGGCTTCCGCGGTAGCCACTCCGCTGGAACGCCAGTTCAGCCGCATCGCATCGGTCACGGAGATGACTTCGTCCAGCAACCTCGGATCGACCAGTATCACCCTGCAGTTCGATCTGAACCGGAACATCGATGCGGCGGCCCGCGACGTGGAAGCGGCCATCAACGCGGCCCGCGGCTATCTGCCCGCCAATCTGCCCAATAATCCGACCTACCGGAAGGTGAACCCTGCCGATTCCCCCATCCTGCTGCTGGCCCTCACCTCGCCCATCCTCAGCCGCGCGCAGATGTACGATGCCGCGTCGTCGATCATGGCGCAGAAGCTGTCTCAAGTCAATGGCGTGGGCCAGGTGTTCGTGTGGGGAAGCTCGCTGCCCAGCGTGCGCGTGGAGCTGAATCCCACCATCCTGAACAAGTACGGCATCAGCCCCGAAATGGTGCGCGGCGTGCTGGCCTCCGCCAACGCCAATACTCCCAAGGGTCACTTTTCCGACGGCCATCGCGCCTGGGAAGTGGGCGCCAACGACCAGATCTTCAAGGCCATCGATTACCGGCCCCTGATCGTCACTTACCGCAACGGATCGCCGGTGCGCATTTCCGACGTGGGCGAAGCCGTGGATTCGGTGGAAGATATCCGCAACGCCGGTTACGCGAACGGGAAGCCTTCCGTCCTGGTGGTGGTCTTCCGCCAGCCCGGCGCCAACATCATCGACACCGTGGATCGCATCCGGTCGATGATTCCGCTGCTCAAGGCGTCCATCCCCCAGTCCATCGACTTGCGCGTGGCCATGGATCAAACGGTGACCATCCGCGCGTCGGTGCACGATGTGGAAAGGTCGCTGCTGATCTCGGTGGTGCTGGTGGTGTTGGTGGTGTTCGCCTTCCTGCGCAGCGCCCGCAGCACCTTCATCCCCAGCGTGGCCGTGCCCGTGTCCCTGATCGGCACGTTCGGCGTGATGTACCTGCTGCACTACAGCATCGACAACCTGTCCCTGATGGCGCTGACGATCTCCACGGGCTTCGTGGTGGACGACGCCATCGTGGTGATTGAGAACATCACGCGCTACCTGGAACAGGGCATGCCGCCCTTTCAGGCGGCCTTGCGGGGCGCCCGCGAGATCAGCTTCACGGTGGTTTCCATGAGCGCCTCGCTCATCGCGGTTTTCATTCCGCTGTTGCTGATGGGCGGCATCGTGGGACGTCTCTTCCGGGAGTTCGCCGTCACCCTCTCGGTCGCCATCGCGGTCTCCCTGCTGGTGTCGCTCACCACCACGCCCATGATGTGCGCGCACCTCCTCAGAGAGCACCGGGAACACGGCTGGATGTACCGGGTCAGCGATCGCGGCTTCACCTGGGTGGTGAATACCTACGGCGCCACGCTGACTACGGTGCTGAAGCACGCGCCCCTGACGATGGCGGTCCTGCTGGGCACCATTGCGCTCAACGTCTACCTGTTCATCCGGGTTCCCAAAGGCTTCTTCCCGATGCAGGATAACGGGCGCATGATGGGCGCCATCCAGGGCGATCAGGACACTTCCTTTCAGGCCATGAACGGGATCCTGCAGCGCATGATCGGCATCGTGGACGCCGACCCGGCGGTGGACACGGTGAACGGATTTACCGGCGGCGGCACCTCCAACACCGCGCGCATGTTCGTGAACCTGAAGCCGCTGGAAGAGAGAAAAGCCAGCGTGGACGAGGTGATCGCGCGGTTGCGGCCCAAACTGGGCCGCATCCCCGGCGCCACCCTGTATTTGCAGCCGTCCCAGGACCTGCGCGTGGGCGGCCGCATGAGCAATGCCCTCTATCAGTTCACCATGCGCGGCGACAATTTGCCGGACCTCACCACTTACGCTCCGCGCATGCTCACGGAGTTGCGCGGCATCCCCATCATCGCCGACGTCAGCAGCGACCAGCAGGATCGCGGGCTGCAGGCGATGGTGCAATACGACCGCAAGACAGCGGCCCGTTTCGGCATCTCCTCCCAACTGATCGACAACACCCTCTACGATGTGTTCGGCCAGCGCCAGGTGTCCACCATGTACACGTCGCTGAATCAGTATCATGTGGTGATGGAGGCGGCGCCGATGTTCTGGCAGGATCCCTCGATCCTGAGCGATATCTATGTGCGTTCCCCCGGGCAACAACAGGTTCCTTTGAATGCATTCGCCAGTTTCGCTCCGGCCACCGCGCCGCTGGCGGTAACCCACCAGGGCTTGTTTCCGGCGGTCACCGTCTCCTTCAACCTGCGGGCCGGAGTCGCGCTGGGAGACGCGGTGGACGCCATCAACGATGCGGCCGCCCGGATCGGCCTGCCGCGCACCATCGCCACCGGATTCGCCGGCACGGCGCAAGCCTACCAGGAGTCGCTCCACGGCGAACCCGTGCTCATCGCCGCGGCCCTGGCGGCGGTGTACATCGTGCTCGGCGTTCTTTACGAAAGCTACGTGCATCCCATTACGATTCTCTCCACGCTCCCTTCGGCCGGTGTGGGCGCGCTGCTGGCACTGATGCTCACCCACACCGACCTGAGCGTGATCGCGATTATCGGAATCATCCTGCTGATCGGCATTGTCAAGAAGAACGCCATCATGATGATCGATTTCGCCGTTGCCGCGGAGCGCACCGAAGGCAAGAGCTCGCGGGATTCCATTTTCGAGGCCTGCCTGCTGCGCTTCCGCCCCATCCTGATGACCACCATGGCCGCCATGCTGGGCGCCCTGCCGCTGGCCCTGGGCAGAGGCACCGGATCGGAACTGCGCCGCCCGCTGGGCATCACCATCATCGGCGGCCTGCTGGTAAGCCAGTTACTGACGCTTTACACCACGCCGGTGGTGTATCTCTATTTCGACCGGTTGCAATACTGGTGGTATCGCGTGCGCCACAAGACGCCGCCCGAGACCGCGCCGCTGGGATCGGAAACCTGATGCGAACCTTTCTCCGCTACATCCTGGCCGGCCTGCTGCTGGGGTCCACCGCCTGCATGATCGGCCCGAATTACAAGCGTCCCGCGGCGCCGGCTCCACCGGCCTTCAAGGAACCTCTGCCCGACGGATGGAAGGAGGCGCAGCCCAACGACGGCGTGGCGCGCGGCAAATGGTGGGAGATCTACGGCGACCCGCAACTGAACGCGCTGGAAGAGCAGGTCAGCATCTCCAACCAGAACGTGCTGGCCGCCGAAGCGCAATTCCGCGGGGCCCGCTCCGCGGTGGCGGCGGCGCGGGCGGGCCTGTATCCCACCATTTCGATGGGACCGGCCATCAGCACTTCGCGCGCCTCGGGCGGCTTCGTCAGCGGCGGCCGGGTGTCTTCCACCCCGAGCATCGTCACCACTTACAGCCTGCCCGCCAGCGCCGCCTGGACGGCGGACATATGGGGCAGCATCCGGCGCGGCGTGCGCGCCAGCCAGGCCGTCGCCCAGGCGGACTTCGCGCAATTGGAAGGCGCGCGCCTCGCCTTTCAGTCGGAGTTGGCCCAGGATTATTTCGATCTGCACGGAACCGACGGCGATATCGATCTGCTGCAGCGCACCACGAAATCGTACGAAGATTACCTGGAGTTGACCCAGCACCGGTTCCAGTCCGGCGTCGCCTCGGGCGGCGACGTGGCCCAGGCGCAGACCCAGTTGGACTCCACCCGCGCGCAACTGATCGACCTGGGGGTGGCGCGCGCGCAATTCGAACATGCCATCGCCATCCTGGCCGGCAAACCGCCCGCGGCCGTGAACGTGGCCGCCGCCCTGCTGAAGTCGCCGCCGCCGCCGGTGCCGGTGGCCGTGCCCTCCGTTCTGCTGGAGCGGCGCCCGGATATCGCGTCCGCCGAGCGCACCGTGGCCGCCGCCAATGAGCAGATCGGAATTGCCATGGCGGCCTTCTATCCCACGCTGGATCTGAGCGCCACCGGCGGCTTTGAAGCCACCAACATCGTGAAGTGGTTCTCCCTGCCCAGCCGTTTCTGGTCGCTGGGCGCGCAATTGCCCGAACTGGTCTTCGAAGGGGGCCGGCGCCACGCGGATGTGCGCATCACCGAAGCGCAGTACGACGCCGCGGTGGCCACTTACCGGCAAACCGTCCTGACGGCCTTTCAGCAGGTGGAGGATAACCTGGCGGCCTTGCGCATTCTCGCCCAGGAAGCCGAGGCCATCGATCGCGCGGTCAAGGCCGCCGAAGATTCGCTGGCGATCTCCACCTACCAATACAAGGCCGGCACCGCCGATTACCTGCAGGTGATCATCGCGCAGGCGACGGCCTTGCAGGAAGAACGCACGGCCGTGGACGTGTTGACGCGGCGCATGGTGGCCAGCGTCCTGCTGATGCAGGCTCTGGGCGGCGGCTGGAACAATACCGCCCTGCCCACTCCCGGCGACCTGGCGCGGGGCCAGTAGGCGCGCCGATGCACGAAGTGCGCGTCAACCGCAAAGCGGCCAACCGGATTGCCGCCGGGCATCCCTGGATCTTCGCCGCCGACATCCTGGATGCGGGCGAGGCGGCGGCCGGCGACGCCGTGAAAGTGGTGGATCGCCCCGGACGCCCGCTCGGCACCGCGCACTATAGCGCGGCATCCCAGATCGCCTTGCGGCTCCTGTCGCCGCGCGTCGAGGAAATCGATCGCGCATTCTTCGCCGCCCGCCTGGCCGCCGCCGAACAACACCGCCGGCGCGTCGTGTCCGGCACGGACGCCTATCGCGTAGTGCACGGCGAGGCGGATCTGCTGCCCGGGCTGGTGGTGGACCGCTACGCGGACTACCTGGCGATTCAGACTCTCGACCAGGGCATGGACCGCGCCCGCGATACCATCGTCGCGGTCCTGGCGGATCTTTTCTCGCCGCGAGGGATCGTGGCCCGCAACGACGCGCCCGTGCGCGCCCGGGAAGAGCTGCCCCTGGAATCCGGCGTGGTCTATGGCGAGGCGCCGGACACCGTGGAAATATGCATGAACGGTCTGCGCCTGCACGCCGACCCCCTGCACGGCCAGAAGACCGGCCTGTTTCTCGATCAGCGCGAAAACTACCGCGCGGCCGCCCGTTACGCCCGCGGGAAAGCGCTGGATTGTTTCACGTGTACGGGCGGGTTCGCGCTGCACCTGGCGGCGGCCTGCGAATCCGTGGAAGCCGTCGACAGCTCGGGCGCCGCGCTGGCCGCCGGCGCGCGGAATGCCGCGCTCAACGGCGTCGCCAATATCGAATTCCGCGATGCCGACGTCTTCGTCATGCTGGCGGCCTATTCCTCGGCGCGGCGGCAGTTCTCGACCGTCGTCCTGGACCCGCCGGCATTTGCCAAGTCGCGCCGCAGCCTGGAAGGCGCCATCCGCGGATACAAGGAGATCAATCTGCGCGCGCTGCGGCTGCTGGGTCCCGGCGGCGTGCTGATCACCTGCTCCTGCTCGCATCATTTGAGTGAAGCCATGCTGCTCGAGCTGGTGGCCGCGGCCTCGCTGGACGCCGGCCGGCAGTTGCGCGTGCTGGAGCGCCGCACCCAAAGCCAGGATCATCCCATCCTGCTCACCGTGCCCGAGACCCACTATCTGAAGTGCCTGATTCTGGAAGTGCTGTAGCCGCGCGCCGCTACGCGTTCAGGCGCGCCAGCCAGCCCGTCAGATCGCCGGCCAGTTGCGCGTTGCCCGCCGCGATCGCGGTGTAGCGCTGAGCCGCCAGTTGCTTGTACCCGGCCAGCAGCGCAGCGGGATCGAGAGCATTGATCCGCGCAATGGACACCGGCCCGAGCACGCCATCCACCGCGCACCGGCCGCCCAACGCGGCGGCGGCGGACTGCAGCAGCGTGAGCGCGCCCGCGTGACTGGGCCCGCCCGGACCCATGTTCACCGTCAGATCGAAGACCTTGTTGGCCAGGCTCTGATCGTTGATCGAGCCGATATGATAGCGGTCCCAGAAATAGGTCCGGTAAATCCGGGAGGCTTCCTCCACGCTCAGGGTACGAATGAAGTCCTCATCGGCGCCGGGATTGTAGCCCGAGCTGTGCACGAAGGTCAGCGTCACGCCGTGGTTCACGATCTCGCCCGTCGCCGGGTTGTGATAGAAACCGCCCTCGTGCTGCAAGGTGGCGGTTACGGCCGGTTCAAAGTCTGCCATGGTTGCTCCCCCGATTGGAACCTTGTAGGGCATTGCCGCGGCCAGGGTTGACCTGGGCTTCGGTAGGCATGCGATTCACCTCACTCCCAGTGAAAACAAGTGACGCTACGAGAAAAAGCCGCGCAGCGTGGAAGTGCTTGAAAAAGCAGGCCAGAAATTTCTTGGGGACGAGCGACCCGCGGGAAGGCGGTGGGCGTAACCGGGCGGCGCCGGCGCCTGGAGCTGGCCCGGGCCTTTACCGGCGGAGGATTTCGTCGGCCGGCAACTGGCGGGCACGACCCGGCGCTAATTCGCCGGATTCCCCGGAGCCGCACAACCCTACGCCGGCGTAGCGTCAGGCTCGTACGGCGTCAACCCGCCAGCCGGTTGGGCCGGATCCAGCCGAGCGAGACTCCGGTCATCACCAGGCCGATACAGACGATCAGCGCCGCCGAAAATACCGGAATGATGCGGAAAGCAGGGTGTGCGGCGGTTTTCCGGCTGTCCGGCAGCAGGCGCCTGGCGTACAGCACCATGACTCCGATTCCCATCAGCACCAGGCCGGAGCTGGTGGCGGTCAGCAGCAGCACGTGACGCTGGGCTTATCGACAGAACGCTCACGCCGAGCGCAGGAGGTCACTGGGATCGAAGAGGGCGGTATCCCTGATCGACGCATATGAGGCAGCCAACCCGACCACTAGCAGAACCCCGCTCGCACCCGCCAGCATCGGCGGGTCGATCGCCGGCACTCCGAACAACGCCGACTCAAGAATCCTGCCGGATATAATCGACGCAACCGAGCCACATGCCAGGCCGTATGCAACGGTGCGCAGCGTCCGATAGATACGCATGCGTGTGAGTCCCCCCTCCGTGGCGCCGAGCGCGACGCGAATGGCGTAATCGCGCCGCCGCGTTTCGCCCGCGTACCGGACCACGCCGTACAAGCCCGAAGCGGCGAGCAGCAGGGAGACAACCGCAAAGACACCAGACAGCAGAGTCTGCGTTTTCGACTGCGCCAACGGCTCTTGGATGGCGCTCTCGACCGTCTGCGTGTTACTGACTACGAGCGTGGGGTCGAGCTTACCGATGAACTTGGCCACCTGGCTGGCTACCACCGCGGGACCGCTGGTGCGAATCACAAGATCGGTCACGCTGAACAGTTCCGGAAGGTAAACAGTCGGCGCCGCTGCGTCCAACAACGAGTCAACCGAGTCCCCAACGACCCCAACAATCCGGAAGCGCGAGTCGGGGCCGAGGTTCCCCCAGTAAAGCTCACGCCCAATCGGTTCAGTCCCGCCAAAATATGCGCGAACGAAGGCCTCGTTCACCACGGCAACACCGGAAAAGAAGTCCTTGGACGGAAGGAACAGCCTGCCACGCAGAAGCGGCACGTGCATGGCCTGGAAATAATTGGGGAAGGCGTCTCGTTTGAGTGCGAGAGTTGGCCGCGCGGAGCCGGCGTCATCCGCGGCCATGAAGAACTTGAATGTGGGCGGATACATGTTGCTGCCGGGCCGCGGGTAGGCCGCGGTGGCCGCCTGGACGCCTGGGAGCCTTGCGGCGAAGTCGATGATGGTCTGTACGGTCTCCACGTCCCTTCGCTGTCCGGTCCGATCCGGAGCTTCAGCGGAGGACGGGATGTTAATCCGCATGGCGAGCAGGTCACGTGCGTCGTAGCCCAGGACACGGCTTTCCATGCGGACAAGGCTGTGCCCCGTTACGGCTGCCGTATTGGCGACGATCAGAGCCAGACAGAACTGCGCTGCTACGACTACCTCCGGGAAACGAGCCGTCCGCGACGTGCGCTGAGAAAATCCGGGATGAGAAGAACGGAGGGTCTGGGGTCCGTTCAGCAGCAGGGCAGCCGCCCCGGCTAACAGGGCCGTCGATACACCGAAGAGCAGAGTGGCGGGGTCCAGGTGTACATCCGCGAGCCGAGGCATAGCGAACCACGCCGCGCGCGTTTGAATGAACCGGATGCCGATCCAGGCGATGAAAGCACCCGCGGCGGCTCCGATAACCGCGCTTTGGAAAATTTCCTTGGCGACCGCGGAAACCAGGTCGCGGCCCCGGGCGCCGAGCACGGCCCGGATGGCCAATTCGGCCCGCCTCTCCTCCAGCCGCACTGCGAGAAGGGCGCCGAAGTTCGCCGCTGCGATCAGCCAAACCACACCCGTGGCCACGAAGAGGAGCCAAAGCAGGCTCACCTTGCTGCCCAGAATCGCGTTCCGCAACGGGACGATCCTGGGGTTGAAGAACCATGTCTGCCTCGGATAAGTGGCGCGCAATTGCCTGGCTTTGACCGCCATTTCCCCGCGAACCTGTGAGAGAGAAGCGCCGGGCCGGAGTCGCACCAGGGCCTTGTAGCCGCCTCCGTTCCGGGCGCGTAAATCGGGGGGGTCAGGGGGCGAGAAGATCAGGTCCGGCTCTTGTGGCAGCAGGAGCGTAAGCAGCTGAGAAGCGGGTAACACGCCGATGACGGTGACGGGGCGCGGGATGCGCAGGACCGTCTTGCCAATGGCTTCGGGACTCGCGGCAAGCCGATTCCGCCAAAAGCGCTCACTGACCAGAACGACGTCCGGAGACAGAGTCCGCAATTCATCTCCCCGCGGCCATCGTCCCAAGACCGGGGAAATATCGAGCAACCTCAGCATGCCCTGGTCAAACTCGCCGCACGTAAGGTAGTCAACTCCTTTAGCAGACTGGGCCGGAACCGTCCAAACCCCCTGGAGGAAGGCGCCCATCTCCTCGATGCCCGAAAGGCTTCCCGCGGAGTCCCTCAGGTTAGGGAGGGAGATCCCGAGTCCGCCGCGAATCATCCCCGGCTGGACCTCCGAGAAAACCAGCGCGACCCGTTCGCCGTGCGGCAGCGGCAAGTTGGAAAGGACGACCGCGTGCAAGATGGCAAACAGCAGCATGGGCATGGCTACACCCACACCAACCACGAGGCACGCCCTGGCGACGAAATGAACGCGCTGCTTCACCTTGGACCCATGCTAAACCGCCGGGCGGGCCCGCCGCGGTAGACTCGCCCTGCCGGCACACCGGCCTGGAACTTATCGCATGGCCGGCCCGTCGCACAGTGCACACGGTATCGCCTTCCAAAATGTTCGTCGCCGACGTTCTGGTAGCCCTGCATGCGCCGCTCCTTTAGCTTCCAGCTTTTCATGTGCCATTATCTGCATTATGCCCCCCCCCCCAAGCCTGTCAAGGGCTGTTTTGCTGCTTTGGAAGCACCGACGCGAACCTGCGAAATGACTCCCTCCCGGTCAACCCGCCAGCCGGTTGGGTTGGATCCAGCCGAGCGAGACTCCGGTCATCACCAGGCCGATACAGACGATCAGCGCTGCCGACAATACCGGAATGATGCGGAAAGCAGGGTGCGCGGCGGTTTTCCGGCTGTCCGGAAGCAGGTGCTTGGCGTACAGCACCATGACTCCGATTCCCATCAGCACCAGGGCCAGACCGGAGCTGAAGGCGGTTAGCAGCAGCAGGCCCAGGGCCACGCGGCCTAAAGCGATCGAACTGAGCAACAACACCAGCGCGGACGGACACGGCGCCAACCCGCCGCTGACGCCGAGGGCGATCAGGCTGCCCAGGGTCACGTCGCCTTCCGGCACGTGGCTGTGGCCGTGCGGTCCATGCTCGTGGCAATCGTCGTGGCTGTGGTCGTGATCATGCTCGTGGCCGTGCGCGTGGTCCGGCCGCAGGCGCCGCGCGCGCTTGTACAACATCAGCCCGCCGATCCACACGATCGAGAGTCCGGAGATCGCGCCCAGCACTGGGAAGATCTTCTCCGGCAGCACGTACTGCGACAGAAACAGGGTGGTCAGCCCCAGGAAGAAGACGCTGATGGTGTGGGTGAAGGTCACCATGCCGCCCAGGAAAACGGCATGCTTGAAGGCGCCGCGCGAGCCCACCAGGTAGGCCGCCACGATGGTCTTGCCGTGGCCGGGTGAAAGGGCGTGCAACGCGCCCAGGCCAAACGCCACCACCATGCCGAGCAGCATCAGCCCGATGCCGATTTCGCCCCTGTGCAGCAGGCGCGACAGGAAATCGCCGCGCACCACGGTGCCCGGGGCGGAGGGTTGCGGCGGTACGGGGGACGTCCGGACGGGCGCGGCAGGGCGCACCATGACCGGCCGGGCCTTGGCGGGCGCCGCCGGTGAAGCGGCCATCCACTCGACCGACGCCCGCAAATCCTGCGGCGGCGCCATGGTGGGATCGGCGGGATAAGCCGTCAGCCCCTGGCTGCGGTCCGTGTCATCCTGTGTGGCGCGCTCGATGGACGCGCCCGGGCCCGCGAAGATCACCACCTCTTTCCATCCGGCGCGATCCGGGAAATTGCGGTCCTCGTAAGTCAGCGATCCCGCGGCCACGGCCAGCCTGAGGGTGGACGCAATGCGCATTACCGGAGCCCCGCCCGCGCCCGGCGCCATGACCAGGCTGGCGCCTTCGAATCGCGGATAGACGGACCGGCCGTCGCAGGCGATGGCCAGGTTGCGCGCCCATTCCCGGGCCTGCCCGGCGGCTTGGCGGTCCAGCACATCGCGCGGGCTGTCGGCGCTCAGGCCCCATTGCTGCAACAATTGAAAGGTGGGGATCTCCGCCAGGTCCAGCACATAGCGAATCTCCACACCTCCGCCGCCGGCCTCGATGCGGGCATAGTGGCTTACACTGAAATTGCCCATGGGGTGGGCGCACAGTCGAACGGCGAGCGCGAAAAACAGCGGCCAGGCGCACGGTTTCATTACAATAGGTCTTTACGAATTTTACGACGGTTTTGGATTTATGCATTGGGTGACCTCGGAAGATGTGCCGCGATCCGGCGACCTGCGCGTGCCCGCGGGGGCGATCTTCACGCCGTCGGCGCGCGAATTGGCGGAGTCTCGCGCCATCCGCATCGTCGAATTGGCCGAGGGCCAGGCGGCGCCCGCCGCGGCGCCCCAAAAGATTGTCGCCCTCGGGGCGGACCACGGCGGCTTCCGCCTGAAGGAGATTCTGAAGCCCCTGCTGGCCGGTCTGGGCCTGGAAATCCGCGACATCGGCGTGCACGACGAAAAGCCGGCCGACTACCCGGACATCGCCTTGAAAGTCGCCGAACAGGTGGCCCGCGGAGAAGCGGGGCGCGGCATCATCATCGACGGCGCGGGCATCGGTTCGTCCATCGCGGCCAACAAGGTGACGGGCATCCGCGCGGCCCTCTGCTATGATCGCGCTTCAGCCCGCAACAGCCGCGAGCACAACGATTCCAACGTGCTCACTCTGGGCGCGCGCCTGTTGACCCCCAGCCAGGCCGAAGAGGTCCTGCGCACCTGGCTCGAGACTCCCTTCGCGGGCGGGCGGCATGCGGCGCGCGTGGAGAAAATCGCGCGCATCGAGCGGCAGTACGGCCAGGGGCCCGCGCCCGCCGTCCCGGAAACGCGGCCTCAGCCGCGCATCGAGGGGCCCATTGCGTCGCTCATCGATCACACCATGCTGCGCCCGGAGGCCACCCGCGCCGATATCGTCAAGCTGTGCGGCGAGGCCCGCCAATACGGCTTCGCCACGGTGTGCATCAATCCGTACTGGGTGCCGCTGGCGGCCAGCGAACTGGCGGGCACGGCCGTAAAAGTCTGCACTGTAGCGGGCTTTCCGCTGGGCGCCACGTCCACTGAAGCCAAAGTTGCCGAGTCCGCCGCGGCCTTGCGCGCCGGCGCCCGCGAAATCGACATGGTCATCAACGTGGGAGCGCTGCGCTCGGGAGACTCCGATACGGTGAAGATGGACATTCAGGCCGTCGCGCGCGTTTGTCACGATGCCGGCGCGATCGTGAAGGTCATCCTCGAAACCGCGCTGCTCGACGACGCCCAGAAGACCGCGGCATGCGGCCTGGCGCAGGCGGCGGGCGCGGACTTCGTCAAGACTTCCACCGGCTTCGGACCGGCGGGCGCCACCGTGCAGGACGTCGTCCTGATGCGCCACGCAGTGGGGCCGCGCATGGGTGTGAAGGCCGCCGGGGGCATCCGCACGCTGGACGATTTCCGCGCCATGGTAGCCGCCGGCGCCAACCGCGTGGGCGCCAGCGCCAGCGTGAAGATCGTGGAGGCGGCCGGCAAGTGATCGCCACCCGCAAAGCCATCCGCTTCCGCGAACGGAGCGAACTGCTGGATTTCCTGCTGGAAGTATCCACGGTCACTTCCCAGACCCTGGACCTGGACGAACTGCTGGCCAACGTCTCCGACATCGTCAAGCGCGTCATTCCGGCGGAGCTGTTCGCCATCCTGCTGTACAGCGAGAAGCGCCGCGAGCTGCGCATCCGCTACGCCATGGGGCACCGGGAGGACGTGGTGCAGAACTGGTCGATCCCCCTGGGGCAAGGCATCACCGGCGCGGCCGCGCTCACCCGCGAGCCGGTGCTGGTGGCGGACGTGCGCAGCGACCCGCGGTATCTCAACGCGGTCGAAGCCGTGCGCACGGAGCTGGCCGTGCCCATGATCGCGCGCCGCAAGCTGGTGGGCGTGATCGACGTGCAATCCACCCGGCCCAATGCCTACACCGAACAGGACCGCGCTCTGCTGCGCCTGATCGCCGCGCGCGTGGCCATCTCCATCGATAACGCGCGTCTGTACTGGCGCGTGGAGCGCCAGAACCGGACGCTGAAAGCGCTGGCATCCATCTCGCAGGAGTTCTCCTCCATCCTCGATGTGGACGAGCTGTTGACGAAAATATCGAGCACCGTCCGCGGCCTGATCGACTATGACGCCTTCAACATCCTGCTGGTGGATGCTGGGCGCCGCGTGCTCCGCCACCGGTTCAGCATGCGCTACGACCAGCGCGTGGACCTGGACAACGTACCGCTCGGAAAAGGCATCACCGGCGCAGCCGTGGAACAGCGCGCGCCCGTGCGCGTGCAGGACACCAACCAGGACCCGCGCTACATCGCCTCGCATCCCGGCATTCGCTCGGAAGTGGCCATCCCGCTGATGACCCTCGACCGCGTCTCCGGTGTGATGGACCTGGAAAGCGAGCGCGTGGGCTACTTCACCGACGCCCACGTGCGCATGTTGATGCTGCTGGCGCCGCAGATCGCCAGCTCCGTCGAAAACGCGCGCCTGTACGAAGAGGTGGCCATCCGCGAGCGGAGCATGGAGGAGGACCTGCAGGCGGCGCGCGAGCTGCAGCGGGTCATGCTGCCCACCGGCGATCCCGGCTTCGACGGCCTGGAAGTGGCCGCCGGGCTCCGGCCGGCGCGCGGAATCAGCGGCGACATCTACGATTTCTTCGAATCGCCGGACGGCCGCGCCGTGCTGGCCTTCGGCGACGTGAGCGGCAAGGGCGCCGCCGCCGCGCTCTACGGCGCCCTGGTGAGCGGGCTGCTGCGTTCGCTCGCGCCGCGCCGCTCCCATCCGCGGCAGTTGATGCGCGCCATGAACGAGGCGCTCATCGAACGCAAAGTGGAAGCCCGCTACGTCACCCTGCTGGTGATGCTGTGGATCCCCGTCATCCGCCAGTTCGTGATGGCCAACGCCGGCAGCAATCCGCCGCTGGTGTGCCGCAACCGCGAGATCCTCAAGCCGCGCGTCGAGGGCGTCCCGCTCGGCCTGCTGGACGAGCGCGAATACGAAGAGGTGGTCTTTCAGGCGCACCAGGGCGACATCATCGTGCTCTACTCCGACGGCGTGACCGACCACCTCGGTCCGGATGGACAGGAGTACGGCCGCCACCGCCTGTCCGGCGTGGTGCGCCGCATGTGCGATCAGCCCGCCGAGAGCATCGTTCAGGAGATCCTGGCGGATCTGGATCGCTTCAACGCCACCCCTTTCGACGACCAAACCGTGCTGGTAATGATGGTCAAATGAGGAGGCGGGCCGCGGCGGGCTGGCATGTTCCACTATTCTGATCGGGATCTGTATTGCGAAGACGTGCCGCTGGCCGATATCGCCCGGCGCGCCGGCACGCCCGCCTACGTCTATTCGAGCGCCGCCATTCTGGAGAACTACCGCGCCTACGACGACGCCCTGGCCGGCCTCCCGCACGCCGTCTGTTACGCCGTGAAAGCCAATTCCTCGCTGGCCATCCTGGCGCTGCTGGCCAAGGCCGGCGCGGGCTTCGACATCGTCTCGGGCGGCGAGTTGTACCGCGTCCTGCAGGCCGGCGGCGCCCCGTCCGGAGTGGTGTTCTCCGGCGTCGGCAAGACCGCCGCCGAAGTGGACTACGCCCTCGAACACGGCATCCACATGTTCAACTGCGAATCCGAGCCCGAGCTGGCGCTCATCGATGCGCTGGCCGCCCGGCGCGGCGTCAAGGCCGGCTTCGCCATCCGCGTGAATCCGGACGTGGACGCTTCCACCCACCCGTATATTTCCACCGGCTTGCGCGAACACAAGTTCGGCATCGACCTCGCCGAAGCCGAGGCGGTCTACGAGCGCGCGCGGGCTTTCCCGAACCTGGCGGCCGAGGGCGTAAGCTGTCACATCGGCTCGCAACTGATGGACACCAACCCCATCCTGGAGGCCCTGGACCGCGTGCTGGAACTGGCCGGCAGGCTGCGCGCCAAGGGCTTCGCCATCGGCCATATCGACCTGGGAGGCGGCTTGGGCGTGGCCTACCAGGAGCACGAACTCGCGCCCGAGATCCGCGCCTTCATCGCGCGCGTCCGGGAGCGCTGCGAGAGTTCCGCATTGCGCGTGGTGCTGGAGCCCGGCCGCTCCATCGTGGGCCGCGCCGGCGTGCTGCTCACCCGCGTGCTCTACCGCAAGAAGAGCGCGGAGAAGGAGTTTGTGGTGGTGGATGCGGCCATGAACGACCTGATCCGTCCCGCCCTGTATCGCTCGCACCACGAGATCGTCCCCCTGCGGCAAAATACGCGTCCGGAGATCGTGGCCGATGTGGTCGGGCCGGTCTGCGAGACCGGAGATTTTCTGGCGCGCGGCCGCAAGGTGGCCAACGCCGCGCCCGGCGACTACCTGGCGGTTTCCACAGCGGGCGCCTACGGTTTCGTGCTGGCATCCAACTACAATTCCCGCCCGCGCCCGCCGGAGATCCTGGTGGAAGGCGCCTCCTTCCGGACCATCCGGGAGCGCGAGACCTATGCGGATCTGGTGCGCGGGGAGGTGCTGTGATCCGCACCTGGGTGGCGCTGGCCATGGCGCCCGCGGCCTTGGCTCACGACACCATCAGCACGCGGCTGCTGTGGACCCGGGAGATTTCGCGCATCGTCTACCGCCACTGCGGCAACTGCCATCGCCCGGGAGGCAGCGCCATGTCCCTGATGACCTACCAAGACGCGCGCCCCTGGGCCAAGGCCATCCGCGACGAAGTGCTGGCGCGCCGCATGCCCCCGTGGGGACCGGTGAAAGGCGTGGGCGAATTCCGCGGCGACCCCAGCCTGTCCCAGATCGAACTCGATATGATCGTGAACTGGGTGGAGGGCGGCGCGCCCCAGGGAGACGAGATCTATCTGCCGCCGGCCCCGCATTTCAGCGCGGAACCCGCGCCGCGAACTTCCGGGCGCGAGTTGATGGTGCGGACCGGCGCCGCGATCACACTCACTTCACCGTTCGAATTGACCGGTCTCCGCCCCGTGCGGCTGGCGCCGGGAGAGTCGCTCGAGGTGGCCGCGGAGGAGCCGGACGGCCGCGTGCGGCGCCTCATCTGGATTCGTAACTGGCGCCCGGAGTGGCAGCGGACTTACTACTTCCAGCAGGCGGTCCGGATGCCCAAAGGCACGCGCATCGCGGCGTACTCCGGTAAGCCGGCGGCGGCGGCCGTCATCGCGCGGCCCCTGTTGGAAGCGCCGGCCCGCTAAGTCCGCGCTACCGCCGCTCGATCAACTCCATCAATCGCCGCCGCACCCCCTCCGCCGTGGCGTTGTCCGCGGCGATCACCAGAACGGTATCGTCCCCCGCGATGGTGCCCACCACCTCCGGCCACTCTTCGGCATCGAGCGCCACCGCCACCGAGTTGGCGTGTCCCGGGGAGGTCCTCAGCACCACCAGGTTCTGCGCGGAGCGCACGTCGTGCAGAAACTCGGCGGCCAGCGTGCGGAAGGAGGGTCCGGCCTCCTCGGAAAGCATCTCGCGGTAGCCGTCCTGCGTCTTCACCAGCCGAAGTTCCCGTATGTCCCGCGACAGGGTCACCTGCGTGGCCGCCACCCCGGACTGCTGCAGCGCGCGCGCCAGATCCTCCTGGGTGCGAATGCTCTGGCCGCGGATCAGCTTCAGGATCTGCCCGTGCCGGTAGGCTTTGCTCATGAGGGTCGCCGCTGCCGCATTACCCGATTGTAAGTCAGCGGCGCACGGCGCAGCGCCGCATTCCGCTCTCTTGCGCCGTGTCCTACAAGTACGGTAGCCTCTCCTTTCATGGCCACCCACAGGGCGGACGCCGCCATTGCCGGAGCGGGTATTTTGGGCCTGGCGCACGCCTACGCGCTCGCCCGCCGGGGACGTTCGGTGGTGGTGTTCGAGCGCAGTCCGCAAGCCGCCGGCGCATCGGTGCGCAACTTCGGCATGATCTGGCCGATCGGCCAGCCCGCCGGCCGCATGCACGAAATGGCCCTGCGCAGCCGCCGCTTGTGGATCGAAGTGCTGGAGGCCGCGCGGTTGCCCCACGCGCCGGCGGGCTCGCTGCACCTGGTCTATCGCGAAGATGAAGCGGCCGTGGCGCGCGAGTTCTGCGAAGTGGGGCCCGCGCTCGGCTACCCGTGCGAATGGCTGCCGGCCGCCGGGGTCCTGGCGCGCAGCCCTGCCGTGCGCCCCGCCGGCCTAATCGGCGCGATCTGGAGTCCTAAGGAGATCACCGTCGATCCGCGCCTGGCCTTGGCGCGGTTGCCGCACCTGTTGGCGGAGAAGTTCGGCGTCCGGTTCCGCTGGGGCATGGCGGTCCAACGCATCGACCTTCCCAGGCTCGAGGCCGGCGGAGAGCAGTGGGAAGTGGCGTCCGCCATCGTGTGTGCCGGCCAGGATTTCGAGACGCTCTATCCGGAGGTTTTCCGCGGCAGCGGCGTCACCCGCGCGAAGCTGCAAATGATGCGCACGCGCCCCCAGCCGGAGGGTTGGCAACTGGGACCGGCGCTGGCTGCCGGCCTCACCTTGCGCTTCTACGAGTCGTTCCGCGTTTGCGGAAGCTTGCCCGCGCTGGAACGGCGCATCGCCGCCGAAACCCCGCAGTACGACCGCTTCGGCATCCACGTGCTGGTCTCCCAAACCGCGGACGGCGAGCTGACCATCGGCGATTCGCACGAGTACGGCGATGCCGTCGACCCCTTCGACCGCACCGCCATCGACGATCTCATCCTGGACTATGCCCGCGGCTTCCTGCAAGCGCCCGAACCGGCCATCGCGCAGCATTGGCATGGGGTCTACGCCAAACATCCGGAGCAGCCTTTTCTCTCGCTCTCGCCGGCCCCAGGGGTACGGGTGGTCACCGCTCCCGGCGGCGCGGGAATGACGCTGTCGTTCGGCCTGGCGGAGGACACTCTGCGGGAGATGGAGTTCTGATGAGGCGTGTGACCGCCGTCGTCTTCGACTGGGCCGGCACCACCGTGGACCACGGAAGCCTGGCGCCCGTGCGCACGCTGCAGAAGCTGTTCGCCGCCCGCGGCGTCCACGTCACCGAGGAAGAAGCGCGGCGCGACATGGGTGTCCCCAAGAAGGACCACATCCGGGCGCTGCTGCGCGCGAAAACCGGCGCGGCTCCCGGCGAAGCCGAAGTCGCGGATTATTTCGCCGCGTTCATCCCCATGCAGATGGATTGCCTGGCACGCTACTCCGATGTGATCCCGGGCATCGCCGAGACCGCCGGCAGACTGCGCGCGCAAGGCATCCGCATCGGCAGCACTACCGGATACACACGTCCCATGCTGGACCTGTTGCTGGCCGGCGCCGCCGCGCAAGACTATGCGCCGGACTGCGCGCTCTGCCCCGAAGATGCCGGCGCCGGGCGGCCCTGGCCCTGGATGTGTTACCTTAACGCGATCCGGCTCGGCACGTATCCAATGCATACCATGGTGAAGGTCGGCGACACCGTCAGCGATATCGCGGAGGGGCTGAACGCGGGCATGTGGACGGTGGGCGTCGCGCGCACGGGCAATATGATCGGCCTGACCGCCGCGGAGTTCGCCGCGCTGCCCGCCGCCGAACAGGCCGCGCTCCTGGAGACCGCCCGCGGCAAGCTGCGCGAAGCGGGCGCGCACTGCGTCATCGACAGCGCCGCGGACCTGGACCTGGAACCTTTCGAATCCCGCCTGGCCCGGGGCGAGCGCCCGTGAACCGCAAGCTGACGGCCTGGCAGGTCCTCACCATCGTCCTGCTCTTCATGGGCTACGCCGGCTACTATCTGTGCCGCTCGAATTTCTCGGTCAGCCTGCCGCTGATCATCGACGAGTTGGCCGCCCGCGGCATGGCCCTGGACCAGGCCAGGATCCGCCTGGGCGCCGTCGCCTCGGCCGGCGTCCTGGCCTATGCGTTGGGCAAGTTCTTCTTAGGCGGCATGGCCGATTTCCTGGGAGGCAGGCGCAATTTCCTGATCGGGATGGGCGGCTCCGTTCTGTTCACCCTGCTGTTCTCGCTCGGCGGCGGCCTGCCCATCTTCACCCTGGCCTGGATCGGCAACCGGCTGGTGCAATCCACGGGATGGGCCGGCATGGTGAAGATCACCTCGCGCTGGTTCTCCTATTCCGCCTATGGCGCGGCCATGGGCGTCATCAGTTTGAGTTACCTGTTCGGCGATGCCGCCGCCCGCCAGTTCATGGGCTTCCTCATCGGTCAGGGCCTCGGCTGGCGGGTGGTTTTCCAGATGGCCGCCGCAACCTTGTTCGTCATCTTCGTGGCCAACCTCCTGCTCTTGAAGGAGTCGCGCACCGAAATCGGCGCGGATGAGCCGGCCGTGAATCCGCTGAACCTGTTCGGCGCCGAAGGCAGCCATCCGAAACCGTCCGGCCTGCGCGATCTGCTGGCGCCGCTGTTCGGCAGCCCGGCGTTCTGGCTGGTCTGCGCCCTCTCCCTGGGCACCACCCTGGTGCGCGAGACGTTCAACACCTGGACGCCCACTTACTTCCACCAGGTGGTGGGCTACAGCGAAGCGCGCGCGGCCGGCATGAGCGCGGTCTTCCCCCTCTTCGGCGGTGTCTCGGTCTTCCTTTCGGGATTTTTGAGCGACCGCCTGGGCCGTAACGGGCGGTCGGCGATCATGTTCTACAGCCTGCTTGCCAGCGCGGCGGCGCTGTTCGCCCTCGGGTCGCTGCGCCCGGGCGCGGGTAGCGACCTGCCTGCGTTTCTGGTGGGCCTGATCGGCTTCCTGGTAATTGGGCCTTATGCCTACCTGGCGGGCGCCATCGCGCTGGATTTCGGCGGCCAGCACGGCAGCGCGACTTCCTCCGGAATCATCGACGGCGTCGGTTACCTGGCCGGCATCCTGGCGGGCGACAGTATGGCGCGCATTTCCGTAAGCTTTGGCTGGACCGGCGCCTTTCTGACCTTGGCCGTCGCCGCCCTGGCTTCGAGCGGAGCGGCCGCGCTCCTATTCTTGAACCAGCGCCGCACGCCCGAGGCGCGGATGGCTTGACGCCCATGCAGGCCGCCGGCAACATTGTCGCGATCTTTGCCGCCAGGGGCGGAACGGCCTATTTCGGCGAGCCGGTCTCGCAGCTCGAGCACGCCTTGCAGGCGGCCTATCATGCCGAACGCGAGCAGGCGCCTGGCTGGCTGGTGGTGGCCGCGCTGCTCCACGATATCGGCCACCTGCTGCACGGCCTCCCGGAACACATCGCCGATCTGGGCGTTGACGCCCGCCATGAAGACCTCGGGCATGCCTGGCTGGCGCAATACTTCGGTCCCGAAATCACCGCGCCCGTCCGCCTGCACGTGGATGCCAAGCGCTATCTCTGCGCCACGGACCCGCGCTATCTGGAACTGCTTTCCCCGGCCTCCCTGCAGAGCCTGCAACTGCAGGGGGGCCCCTTCCACGCGGACGCGGTTCGCGCCTTCGAGCAACAGCCATTCGCGCGCGAAGCCGTGCGCCTGCGCCGCTGGGACGATCTGGCCAAGGCGCCGGGCCTGCCCGTGCCCGGCCTGGAGCATTACCTGCCGATGATCGCGGCGTCCGAATTAAGAGCCTGAAGAATCCCCGGGCGGATCCAGTTGCCTGCGGAGATCGGCCAGTTGCCGCTTCAGATCGGCGACCTCGGAAGCCAGCCGGTCCACACTGGCCTGCAGCCGCGCTACGGGGTCGTCAGCGCCTTCACGGGCGGCGGGCTGAACGGCCGCCGGCGCGGGAGGCTCGCCCGAAAGCAGGTGCGCGTAGCGGGCTTCCTTATAGCCGGCCTGCCGCGGCAGCCGGGTCACCAGCGGCTCGGGCTGCCATTCCATCAGGCGCCGGAGGCACGCATCCACGGCTTCCAGGCCGTCGAACTGGTACAGCCGCTCGCTGCGGCCGCGCAATTCGCCCGCCGTCTGCGGACCGCGCAACATCAGCAGGCACAGCACCGCGCCTTCGCGCCGGCCCAGGTTCAGAACTTCCGCCAGGCGGTGACCATGTTTGGGCACCCGCATATCGTGCCCGCTGATGCGCACCGCCAAGCCTTTCTCGCGCAGGTCCCCCAGCGCCGTTTCCACGGTGTCTTCGTCGTAGGCAACCACCGGCTCGCGGTTGGATTTCTGGTTGCAGGCGTTGACCAGCGCGTTGAGGGAAAGCGGATAGTACTCGGGTGTGGCCGCTTCTTTCTCCATGAGCGCGCCCAGCACCCGTACTTGCGCCGCGTCCAATTCCCAACCCATGCGCCTATCCGGCCGCGCCCCTGGCATGCACCAGGGCCAGCAAGCGGTCCTCGAACGCGAAGTCCGGCTGCGGGTACAAACCATTGCGGTTGCGAAGGTACCAGCGCCAAGTTTCCTTCAGTCCCTCTTCGAACGGGGTGGGCCTCGCGCCCAACAGGCGCGCGGCCTTGCCGATCTTCTCGGTAATGGGCGGCATGTCGAAGTACACCCCGAAGTACGACGGATCGCCCATGGGATTGCCGCCCGCGTGCAGGATAGCTTCCCGCGGAATGCGCACCAGTTGGGCGGACTTGCCCGCGGCCGCGGCCAGCGCCTGCACCACGTCCGCCTGCGTTAAGGCACGCGCATCGCCGATATTGAACGCCTCGCCCTCCGCGTTGGGCACTTCCATGGCCCGGACCATGGCCCGCACCAGGTCCTTCACGTACACGAACTGCATCAGGCGATGTCCGTCGCCCGGTATGATGATGGGCCGCCCCAGGCGCAGGCGGTCCCAGAAGAACGCTTCCCGGTAGAACGGATTGCCCGGTCCGTAGATGAACGGCGGCCGGAATGTCACCACCGGGAGGCCGTGCCGCTGGTGCAGACGGAACAGCATGCGCTCGCTCATGGCCTTGTTGCGGACGTAGGCGTCCGGATGGTTGTCCGGCGCCAGGGCGTCGCCTTCATAATGGTTCAGGCCGTCGCCGTAGGCCGCCACGCTGGACATGAAAATATAGCGCGCCAGGCGGTCGCCGCAGGCCTGCACGGTGGCCTGCACCTGGAGCGCGGTGGTGCCGCGCTCCCAATCGTACACGTTGTCGTACACCACTTCGAAGCGGCGGCCCTCCAGCACCTGCCGGACGGCTTCGCCATCGTTGCGGTCGGCCATCAGGTTCTCCACCCGCCGCGGCAGGCCGTGCGCGGGTTTGCGGTGCAGCACCGCCACATCATGGCCGGCGTCGCACAGTTCCTTCACCAGTTGCCGGCCGATGAACAAGGTGCCGCCGATGACTAGAACCTTCATAAAGGGCGCTGGGTTGCGGACGCTGGGTGCTGTTTTCGGTTCGGCACTAGTCGTAGTATTCCAGTCCGAGGTGGGTGATGAGATCCTCTCCCCGCATCCAGCGTAGTGTGTTCTTCAGCTTCATGAGTTGGATGAATATGTCGTGCTCGGGGTACAGCCCCGGCGCGTGCATGGGCGCCTTGAAGTAGAATGACAGCCACTCCTGCACGCCCCGCATCCCGGCGCGCTGCGCCAGGTCCATGAACAGCACCAGGTCCAGCACCAGCGGCGCCGCCAGGATCGAATCGCGGCACAAAAAGTCGATCTTGATCTGCATCGGGTAGCCCAGCCACCCGAAGATATCGATGTTGTCCCAGCCTTCCTTGGCGTCGCCCCGCGGCGGG